>Ga0116116_1000749_pt1 | contig 30883 bp, 24 predicted proteins | sample June2015DPH_10_1_FD_89722 | JGI IMG/M metagenome (GOLD analysis project Ga0116116, IMG submission 89722) | Peatland microbial communities from SPRUCE experiment site at the Marcell Experimental Forest, Minnesota, USA - June2015DPH_10_150 | ecosystem: Environmental > Terrestrial > Soil > Wetlands... | reverse complement strand
GTGGTCAACGACGCGCCGCGAACGTGGCCGGCAACGCTGGAGGTGCGCGGTGCAACCGCTCAACCGTGGTACAAGTATCAAGTTACCTCCGAGCAGCGGGACCAACCCGGCCTGCGCCTTCGACCGTTGCGCAGAGTGAAGTTTCTGAAAGGCTCAGCGAGCTTCACGGAAACCCTCCCGGCGATGAGCCTCACTGTCTTCTCGACCTTCAAGCTGACGGCAGATGACCGGGGAATAATTGTTGAATAGTCGGGCGGGCCATTCCTGTCGAGTCACCCCGTCACGAATCACCCGACAGGGGGTTGCCGCAAAGAAATGAGAATCTACTGCTTGGACTGCGGGATAGACTACAAGCGGACGCGGGGATTCCCTCTGCGCTCCCGGAGTTTTCTCGACCCGGCTCACCGACCCTGAACCACCGCCAGCGGGTAGCGCAGATTTCCAATCTGCTGTATCGCCGAGTTCCACTCGGCCGGCCGGGCGACCGCCCCCGAGGCCTCGGCGATTAAGCCATGACCAGCGGATTGGAAATCCGCGATCCAGCAGATTGGAAATCTGCGCTACGAGCGAGCGGTTCCTCGGGAACTGCCTGTTCCGATTGGACCTGCTTACGGACCATGAACCGACCGCACCTTCATAGGAAAACGGCAGCCCCAGAGGAGCGTCATGTTGATAGCCCCCGCCTCCGCCGATCCGAGCAAGCTCCGGCGGAGCGACATGCCGCCCCACCGGGGCTTGAAACCCTCGGGTACGCTGGCAGGCTCCGCGCCACCCGCGAGTTGGTGCCCTGTTGCCGCTACTTCAGTTCGATCTTGGTGGAGGCGGTGGTCAGACCCTCGGACTTGGCCGTCACGGTGATCATCCCGGCCTGTCCGCGCTTCGCCTTCACGATGGCCAGGGCCAGGCCGTTGAAGGCCTTGCGTTCTTTCGAGGAAAAGGCCGCGAGGTCGGTGGCATCGCCGTTGTCGGTGGCGACGATCTCTCCGGGACCGGAAATCTCGAAGGTGATCGGGTTCTTGGAACGCGGGACCATCAGGCCGTCCTGGTCGGCAACGGTGAGCGTGACGAAGGAAAGGTCGTGGCCGTCGCCGGCGATGGCGGCACGGTCAGGCTTGAGGAACAACTGCGTGGCGGCCCCGGTGGTCTTGACGGTGTCGGTGGCCCATTCCTTGCCGGCTTTGTAGGCGACAACCTTGAGTTCGCCGGGAGTGTAGGCTACGTCATCCCAGCGGATGCGGTAGGCCGGCTGGCCATTGATCTGTTGGTTGGCGGAACCTTCGAAGATCTTCTTTTTGCGGCCCAGCGACTTGCCGTTGAGGAAGAGCTCGGCCTCGTCGCCGGAGGTATAGACATGGACGGGCGTGACCTGACCGGCGCGGTCCGGCCAGTTCCAGTGCGGCAGAATGTGGGCCATGGGGAAATCGGGACGCCACTGGGCCTGGTAGCTGTAGAAGCGATCTTTGGGGAAGCCCGCGAGGTCAATGATGCCGAAGTAGGAGGAACGCGAGGGGTCGCTGCCGCCGCCCCAGGGCGTGGGTTCTCCGATGTAGTCAAAGCCGGTCCAGACAAACTCGCCGGCGACGGCGGCGCAGTGGTCCTGGCCGTAGAACTCGTGGTCGGGGGAGGTGGCCCAGCCTGGATAGTACAAATCGTAGGAACTCATCTGGTGGCTCGCGTTATCCTGGCTGGCCGGCGGGGTTGTGCCGGTGGCGCCGCCGCGACCGCCGCGTCCGGTGATCGAACCGAAGCCAGGTCCAACCACCGGGAAGAAATACTCACCCCGGGAGGAGATGGTGGAGGCCGATTCGGTGCTGAAGAAGAACTGGGTGGGGTAACTCTGATGAAAACTGATGTAGTTGTCCGGCTTATAGTTGAAGCCCATGGCGTCGAGCAGAGTGCTGAAACCATTCCGCGCGGCCTCGGCGCCGTTGCACGCGGCGGTTACGGGGCGGGTGGGGTCTTCAGAATGAACGATCGCGGCGAGTTCCTTGGCGATGGCAGAGTTGGCGCCCTGGCTCTGTTCGGCAATTTCATTGCCGATGCTCCAGGCGAAAACGCTGGGGTGGTTACGATCCCGGCGGACGAGCGCGCGTTGATCCTGTTCATGCCACAGGTTGAAGAGGTTGGCGCCGCCGTAGTCATTGGCGCGCTTGGTGCTGCCCCACGTGTCGAAGGATTCATCCAGGACCAACATGCCGTACCGGTCGGCCAGGTCGAGGAGTTCCGGCGCGGGGGGATTGTGGCTGGTGCGGATGGCGTTACAGCCCATGTCCTTGAGCATCTCAACCTGGCGCTGCAGGGCGCGGAAGTTGATGGCGGTGCCCAGGGCGCCCAGATCGTGGTGATCGCAGACGCCGTTGAGTTTGACGTGCTCGCCGTTGACGAACAGGCCCGCATTGGGGTCGTATTTGAAGGTGCGGATGCCAAAGAGAGTCTCGTAGGAATCAACCACCGCGCCATTCTGGGTCACAGTGGTAACCGCCACGTAGCGGTTGGGCGTCTTGGGGCTCCAGAGCTTGGGATTGGCCAGGGATGTTCTGGTGTCAACCGAAGCGCTCTTCCCCGCCGCCACCGGGGTGTTGATGGCCGCGATGGAAGCCACCGCCGCGCCGGTGCGCTGCCCGTTGGCATCCAGGGCGAAGATCTGCGTGGCCACGCTGACGTTCACGTTCGCCTTGGCGTTATTATCAACGGTGACCTTCAGCGTCACAGCCGCGTTGCCGGCCGTGACCTCCGGCGTGGTGACGAACGTCCCCCACTGCGCGATGTGAACCGGCGCGGTCTTGGTCAGCCAGACGTTCCGGTAGATGCCGCCGCCGGGATACCACCGTGACGACGTAGATGGATTGTCCAGGCGGATGGCCAGGACGTTGTCCGCGCCGGTTTTGACGTAGGGCGTCAGGTCCACGCGCCAGGAGGTGTAGCCGTATGGCCAGCCGCCCACGATCTGGCCGTTGCACCAAACCGTGGCGTACGACATCGAGCCGTCGAGATCGAGGAATATCTGTTTGCCGGCGTCGGCGGCGGGGATGGACAGATGCTTGCGATACCAGGCGACGCCGAAGAACGGCAAACGCCCCATCGCGCCGTCCGAGCCGGCCTGGCCGGGCGGAATGAAGGCGCCGTCCACGCCGAAGTCGTGGGGCAGATCGAGTTGCCGCCAGTCGGCGTCGCTGAATGTGGGGGCGACGTAGCTGATGGCGCCGCCGAAGTTGCCGTCAGGCTTGACGTAGCGCCTGGCGGGATCGGCGATGAAATCGTTGCCCGTCGGCAGGATGTAAGCGGCAATCCCGCTGGTCGGAACCGCGCCCCTTCCGCGGGGATAGGCGAGATTATCGGCGAGGCCGGCGGGGTCGCCCTTCGTGAACCGCCAATCATCGTTAATCGAAAGGCGTTCGCGCGGCGAAGCGGGGGGAACGGCGGCCATAACGACTCCCGTTTGCAGCACGACCACTGCGACGCTGGCTGCCAGCAGCAGCGAGGTGTGGCCCAAGGTTGACAGGCTGTGGTTTGTGGGCTTCATGGTGTGATTCCTTTCGACTTTACAAGGTGACCCCTGAAATGGCACGCCCAAAAGCGCGGATTGGAACGCAGCCGTTCCAGTTGCAGGGAGGGATGGGCGGGATTCTTGAAAAACTACAGCAACGGTGCTCATCTGGCGGCCAAGTTACGCCGGCCCCGGCACCCGGTAACATGATTTTTCCGGGCAGAACGGCCCCGCCCGACGCACCCCTTCACGCTGGACCCCTTAACCAAATCGCCTCCTGATTGTCAATTGTTAGACCCCTTCAGGGCAGCGGCTCAAACAATCCGGGATGTTTTGGGGAGTTACCGGCGCACAGAACGTCCTCGCCATTCGCCGTCTGCTGGAAAACCGTCAATTTGCGCTGTTTTGGGAACAATATCGTGAACCGCTGTCGATTTTGCCCAAAGCCGCCTGACCTCAACCACGGTTCGGTAACTCTCCTGACCTGCACCCCTGTCCTAAACACCAGTTTAACAAACGGAATTACCTTGACCGGCGGCCAACCCGTGAGTAGCTGTCGGCCATAACCAAACCTGAAAGTCGTATGCGCTTTCTAAAGCGAGTTTCTGGGCCCGCTTCGGCACGAGGGCGGACAGGCTTCACCTTGATCGAACTGCTCGTCGTCATCGCCATCATCGCCATCCTCGCGGGTTTGCTTCTGCCGGCGCTGGCCAAGGCCAAGGCCAAGGCGACGGGCATTTCGTGCATGAGCAACACCCGGCAGATCATGTACTGCTACTTGATGTACGCGCTGGACAACAACGACGCGGCGGTGGACGCCGCCGACTGGCTGGCCATGACAATCCCCGCCGGACCCGGTGGTTCGTGGCTTGACTGGGCGCGCACGCCCATCAACACCAATGCCAACGCCCTCACGACGGCTTCCAACTGCCTCTTGGCCCCCTACTTGAGCGGGAGCAGGAACATTTTCAAGTGCCCCGCCGACCATTTCCTCAGTCCCACGCAGCGGTCGGCTGGCTGGTCGGAGCGCGTCCGCAGCGTCTCGATGAACGCGTTTTCCGGCACGGACACCGATCCTTCGGGACTGAACCTCTGGAAAGGCTGGAAGAAGACCACCGAGCCGGCCCGGCGCGGCCCAACGGACCTCCTGGTCCTGCTGGACGAACATCCGGATTCCATCAACGACGCCTACTGGATCGCCACGTTGTCGGGCTATGGCGGGCTTTACAGTTGGTGCGATCTCCCGGCCACCTACCACAACGGGGCGTGCGGCTTTGCCTTTCTCGACGGCCATTCACAAATCAAACGCTGGCTGGGCAAGCTGAGGAGCGGGGAATGGCAGGGGGTCACCTACACCGATCGGCATGCCGGCGTGTTCAAATGCGACAGCGCCGCCGACAAGGCCGACATTGACTGGGTCAAGGACCACCAGGGTGATCTGGCGAAGTAATCTGGTCGTCCAACTCCACGCGGTCAGTCACAACTACAAACTCCCAGTTGCCCGGCCCCTTGCGCAGCACCTTTTGCGCGAAGAGTACCATCGAGAAACTCTTGCCGCTGCCCTGCGTCTGCCACCCTGCAAATCGGAAGCCACGCGCCGGAAAGCCGTCCCAGCGGCAATCCCGCTGGTCGGGACCGCGCCCCTTCCGCGGGGATAGGCGAGATTATCGGCGAGGCCGGCGGGATCGCCCTTCGTGAACCGCCAGTCATCGTTAATCGAAAGGCGTTCGCGCGGCGAAGCGGGGGGAACGGCGGCCATAACGACTCCCGTTTGCAGCACGACCACTGCGATGCCGGCTGCCAGCAGCAGCGAAGTGTGGCCCGAGGTTGACAGGGTGTGGTTTGTGGGCTTCATGGTTTGATTGCTTTCGACTTTACGACATGCCCCCTGAAATGGCACGCCCAAAAGCGCGGATCGGAACGCAGCCGTTCCATCTGCAGGGAGGCATAGGCCGGATTCTTGAGAAACTGCAGCAACGGCGCTCATCTGGCGGCCACGTTACGCCGGCCCCGGCGCCCGGTCACATGATTTTCCCGGGAAGAACGGCCCCGCCCGACGCACCCCTTCACGCTGGCCCCCTTAACCACAAGCTCAACAGGCAGGTTCAGGAGAAGATCACTTCGCTGTTCGGAAAAGCGACTTGATATGGGCCGCCATCCAGGCCAATATGGGTTGCCATATCATGAAGACGACCATTGAAATCGCCGACGACCTGTTCGAGCGGGCCCGGCGGCTTGCTCGAAGAGAAAAGACGACCTTTCGTTGCCTGGCGGAACAAGGCTTGCGGCTGGTGTTGGAGGGGAAGCAGGCCAAGCCCAAGAAACTCCCGCCGCTGGTCACGGTGCGCGGCGGCGGCCTGAGCGACGAATTCAAGAATGCCTCCTGGGACAAGATTCGGGATGAAATCTACCGGGGACGCGGCGCATGATCGCGGTGGACACCAACGTGCTGGTTTACGCGCACCGCGAGGACTGCGAGTTTCACTTGGCGGCCAAAGAAGCCATTGATTCCGTGCGGCATCAGCCGGCGGCGTGGGCGATTCCATGGCCGTGCCTCCACGAATTCGTTGGTGTCGCCACCCACCCCGGCATCTACAAACCGGCGTCCACCCTGGCCGAAGCCCTGGGGTTCGTGGACGCTCTGTTGGCGTCGCCGCAGTTGCATCTGCTTTCAGAAAGTCCCGGCTATTTCGCGAAACTGCGGGAACTCGCGACCGCCGCGCGACTGAAAGGCCCACGCATCCACGACGCGCGCATTGCGGCACTCTGTTTGCATCACGGCGTGCGCGAACTCTGGACGGCGGATCGCGACTTCTCCGCCTTTCCGCAGCTCAAAGTCCGCAACCCGCTCGTGGAGGCATGGAAATAGCCTGTGGCAGTGGACCAGTCTTGCCGCGTGAGGTGCAGGAAACCGCTCAGGTCACCCGACCATCAACGTCCAACTGTCAACGAATTCGGGCCGCCGCTCATCAGGATGGAGGCCGCGGCGAAGGCGTTGGCGTTCGGCGGGCGGCAACACTGGAATCGCGGCTTCAATTCCAGCAACGGTGCTCATCTGGCGGCCAAGTTACGCCCGCCCCGGCGCCCGGTAAAATGATTGTTCCGGGCAGAACTGCCCCGCCCGACGCACCCCTTCACGCTGGCCCCCTTGACCAAATCGCCTCCTGATTGTCAATTGTTAGAACCGACCTTTTCACGGCCGGAGACAAAAACAGCTCTTAATAAAAAGGCTGTTTGACCAAATCGCTATTTCGCACTTGACCGCTCACGCTAATGGGCGACCCCTTCATGACGCCCTCCGAAACGCCGGGCTCGGCGAGAAGGACCTCTTCACCGACAAGATGTCAGGCGCTAAGCAGGTCCGGCCGGGTCTGGATGCCTGCCTCCAGCACCTGAAGTCGGGCGACACGCTGTTGGTTTGGCGGTTGGACCGCCTTGGACGCTCTCTGAGGCACTTGATCGACCTGGTCGCCGAGCTTCGGCAGCGAGAGATTGGGTTCAGGTCAATCTGCGATGGGGTGGTTGACACGACCACGGCCTCTGGAGAGCTGGTCTTCCACATCTTCACGGTGCTGGCGCAGTTCGAGCGCCGGCCGATTCAGGAACGAACCAGAGCCGGCCTGACCGCGGCACGGGCGAGGGGGCGTCTGGGCGGCCGGCCGCCAATTCCGGCCGATCACCCGACGATCATCGCCGCGAAGAAGAGTCCCAGGATCGGACGCTGCGCATCTCCCGGCCCACGCTTTATCGGTACGTGGCGCGGGGCTAACGAGGGGCAGGGAGGGTCGGCGGGCGGAAAGGGTAGGGGGCAGGCGGAGGCCATGATGACACTGGACCGGGGGCACGGGAACCGCCTATCGAAGGTTCCGTATGTTCGATCAACCCAGTGTCGAGGGGGCAGGAGAATAGGGTAGTCCAATCTTGACGGGCGGTTCAGCTGTTGATACAAGGGCGAGGTCCATTATGTCTATGCTGGCCCAAGTATCCGTCTGGGGTGTTTTGCTGGGTGCTGCCATCGCCGTGGTGGCGCAAATCTCAATCCATGTGCTCCTGCCATGGTGGCGCCGAAAAAGGATGTGGAAGAACCTGAAGTGCTACCCTGATCTTCAACTTCACGCCGAAGTTGCTAGCGTGCGTGTTCACAACGGAAGTGATTACTGTCTCAGGAACTGCTGGGCGTACCTCTGGCTGCAATACGACCCCGACAATGACATCGTACCGCCAGGACGGCTTATTGAGGCCAGCGACGGTGTCCACTTCACGCCGGAGCGCAAAAAAAGTTCGAGCAAGGACTATGAGGACCGTCTGCACTGGGCTATCGGAGACGGTCCAGCGCAGGTTGACATTGCACCAGGGGAGAGGCAAGCCCTGCGCGTGTTCAGGCTTACTACGCTGGCCGCCAACGCTGGGAGTATCGGAGTATTCACCGAAGTCGGGCACGGTATGAAGGGGACAAAGTTTCGCGTGTTCCTGAGGACGGGCAAGCTGTACCATGGAGAAATTAGCATCGTCAGCGCCGACATTCCTCGAAAGGCGTTCCCCATCACGATTGACACCGCCGACTCGAACAACCCGCAGGTCAAAATCGACAATCCGTAGCTGCGAGCGGAGTTATGCCGCGGCCGCTCTTGGCAGTTGGGAGGCGTGAAGGGGTCGATTCTCACAATTGACAATGAGTAATGGCCGGAGTAGCTTCCGGTCGTTGTCGGGATGAACTGATTATTATGCCCAGACCACTGCGAGTCGAGTTTGCCGGCGCCACGCAAACTGCGGATTTGATATCCACCCCTCCCTGATCCCTTCCTCAATTCCATGTCGGATCCGAAGGTGTGACGCCGAGTTTTTGCGGGATGACACGGTTGCTGAATAATCTCGACGCACAGAGGCTTCCAGGCTCATTTCGAGGGTCCCCACAGGAAACCACGGCGGTATAATCCCCCGAGGTCGGCGTTGTTCCAGACGTTGTCGCCCGCCTTGAGGGAGTTGGATCGTGCGCTGGGAAGGCCTGAAACCAGCACTCTGAAGGCTTCTGGCAGGGTCATTCGCGCCGCATGTCTGCGGCTCCCAGGGTGAGCCATCCCGGAAGGTCACGATCCTGGGCCAGATTGGCGAAACGAAACGGTCTGCCGCCGGCCATAGGGTTTGGCACGCGTAGCAACACACGATAAGTTCCCGGTATCAAGGCCGCCGGGTGGGCATGGTGCCGCCACCGAACCGGGGCTTCATCGGGTTGAACCCGGGTCAGTTTCCAGTCAGTGGTCCAGGTGGTGCCAAGGGAGCCTTTTGAGTCGAGCAGGCCCAGTTCCACCGGCCAGTTGTAGTAGAACGGCGCCACGCCATGATTGGTGATGGACAGTTCGACCGCCAGATCGCCTCCCACGATGGCCAGGTCCGCGGTCATCACCTGCAACTCGTAACCGATCCGCCGGGCCGCGTGGATCGCCCGCTCCCGGGCAAGCCCGGTTAGAGCAGGGCGAAATGCGCCCTGGTTGCACAGCCAGGAAACGTGAGTCACCCCCACACATCCATCGAACTCCTGACCCTTGGGAGCGCAGCTCGGTTCGTCAAAGAGACAGTCCCAAACCTCGGGCCTCACCTCGCCGCCGATCGGCTGCCGGCGCCACTTTTCCGTCACGCCTGCTTCGCGGAGCAGGGTCTCGAAAAACCAGTCCTCTCCTTGCCTTCCCGTGTGCCGGGTCCCCCACGCGAACGAGTCGTCATGATACCCCAAAGCGCGGCGACCGTTGTCGGTGTAACGCGCATGGCTCGGCCCCGCGGGATAACGGGCGACGAGCCGGGTCTGCTTAAAGGCGGCTTCGTAGGCGTCCAGGACTTCGCGCTGCGCGTTCTTGGAGGCAAACCACTGATTGTTCTGCCAATCGTGCCACTCACCCCACATCCCGAGCAGGCCGACCTCGAGGAAGCCCAGGCGCGGGTCGCCATCGTAACGTGCGCCGAAGGCGTGGATGAAATTGGTGAGCGCGGCGCGCAGACGAAGGTCCTCGTAATCCGGCGTTTGGTTGAGGGTCGGCGGGCCACCCGGGGCGCTCGTGTTCGTCCACGAATGCACGACCAAACCCTGATCGAGCAGAAACTGAGGAATGCCCGTCTTGCGGCCCGGGTATTCGAGATAGAACCGGGCGATGAACTGGCACTTCCGGGTTTGCGCCGCGTTGAGTTTTTGCTCGAAAAGTGCCCAGTCAAAACTCTTTGGACCGGTCATGACTTCAGACACCCGCGTGTAATCCCACTCCAGGCTGTGCGGGAAGGCTGGGTGGTCGCCAGGATAGGGCACAAAGCCCTTCAGCGGATTGTCCGGCGGCGCGGGTGCGTAATCGAGGGCGGCCGCGCTCATCGGTGCCGGCTGAGCGACCAGCAGCCATCCGAAAACGGCGATTCTGGACAGAGAGCATTTCATGGTGCCGGGCGATCACGCTACGATCGCAGCTTACTGAGCGGCAAGCATAACGCACTCGGAACTCGAAGACCAGATGTTTGCCGGTGTCCGGGCAGGACGCGAGCCACTCACCACATCCAAGGCCAACCCTTCGCGACCGATCACGTCTTCTCCGCTTACCGGATTCGTCGGTAAGTGAGAAGGCGGGCCGATGGTTTTTCAGGCATGGTCAGACCCAGTCCGTTCGCCATCAGTTCCCTACCTGACAGTTCACGAGATTTGGGGTCGTCCAAGTCTGTTACCGCGTAGCGGGAACGTGGGTCGAGGCCGTGCAGTCTGAGTTGCGCCGCCCCCTCCTGGCTCTCTGGCCGGCGAAACACCTGCACCAACCCGGCGCCCAGGTCAGCACGATCGAACTGCCACGCGATCCAGGCGTCAGCGGCCCTGGTGTACGGCGTCAGCGGGTAGTAGTCACCGAGGAAGCAGGGTTGAACCTGGCGATATTGTGCGAGCGTAGCCTTGGCCTTCTCGAACGGAAAGTCGGCCGGCGGCGGCGTGGCTTGGGCGGCGTCGCCGTTGCCGAACAACCCGAACGTGACGGTGCTGGAGATCGTGCTGCGCCACGCGTAGTCGGTGTCCCGACCGGGTGTGACCGCGCCCGTGGAGTTGAGCGGAACCCACATCGAGATGCCATAGGTGTGGCACTGTTTGCCGGTGAGGTCCCCGGGGAAGTCGGTCCGCCAGAAGGGTGTGCTGCGCGACAGGGTTTCCAGGTCGATGCGCCGCCCGCCGCTGGCGCAGTTGTCAATCAGCAGCCCCGGATGCCGGCGCAACAGCTCATCCCAGAAGGCGTAGAGACCCTCGACCCAGCGGATCTCGGTGATGCCCTGGCGGTCGGGCGCGTCGGCGGCGCGCCAGAACTCCAGCGGGGCGATGTTCGCGTCGTGCCGGTAGCAGTCCAGGCCGAACTCGGTGATGCGCGCGGAGATGAAATCGGTGAGAAACCGCCGTGCCTCCGGGAGGGCGAGGTTGAAGAGTCGGTCGCCGTCCCGGATCTGGTTGCGCCGGCTCTCGGAAGTGACCCAGTCGGGGAAGGTCCGCTTGTCGCCCCAGTTGTAAACGCGGCGTTCCTTGGGCACTTCCAGCAGCCATTGCGGGTGTTCGTCGAACCAAGGCGTGCCCTCGCAGACGCGCTCCGGTTCGAACCAGAGCAGCAGCTTGCGCCCTGACGGGTGCAGCGCATCGCTGATGGGCCGGAAGCCCGCAGGGTAGAGGTCCTTCTTCAGGCGCCAGTCGCCCGCGTTCATCCACCACGCGCCGCGCCCGAACCACTCCGCATCGATCCAATAGAACTCCACGGGCAAAGCGTGCTCCACGATGGCGTGGATGTTCTCCAAGTGACTCGTGGCGGGCGTGCCGCCCCAGTTGCCGTTGAAGACGGGCGGAACCAGTGGCCGGCCGTTCACCTGGGGCCGGTGATGGTCGAGAACAAAGCGGCGCCAGAGGTTCTGGGCACGGGTCGAGTCGCCTTGATAGAAGAGCAGCGCGACGCGCGGTGTGCGGATTTCCTCGCCGGGATGCAGTTTGAGATGCGTGAGCGCCATGCCCGCCTGGAGCCGGGTGTGCCGGGCGTCCACTTGGGTGAAATCCGCCGCCCATTCGCCCGACCAACCCAACCCCATGATGACCCCGCCACGCGGGGGAGTCTCCAAGTTGAAAAACGGAAGGAAATCACTCGAAGAGCGGCCTCCCGCGGGTTCGAGATGGAGGCGGGTGCCGGGCTTCATCGCCTCAGTCAGTGGGGCGAAGTCATCCATCGAACACAGGGCGCCGCGAGCGTAGCGAAGAACACACTCCGCCCCCGGAGCGGCCATCACAGTGTCCAGGGCGCGGATGTCCGAAAGGATCGGCGTGTCAGCGGAACCGGTGTTCTTCAGATAAGCGACCCACTCGGCTACGGCGTCATCTCGGAATTCGTCCGCCTCGCAACGAACGGTCAGGCCGGTTTGCGGATCGGTGAAGCTCGTCGTGTGCCGTGTGCCGCCGGGGATCGGCGCTGTGGATGATCTCCGGCTCCAGTTCAGCAGCGATGGGGAGGCATCCCGTCCATCGTAGGTGAAAGAGATCGCGGCGGCTGGCCCTCGGCTGCCAAAATGGTCTTTCAACCAGGCCGACCGCTGTTTCATCTCCTCTGCGGACGGCGTCGCGGCCAAGGCCGGGAGCGCGAGCCAAACGACCAGGAGCGGCAGACAGCAGGTCGGCAGTCTGGTTGACCTCGGAATCCCTCGAGCGCGCTGGCCGGGCGGCGTTCTCGGTTCAGATGGGTTGAAGTGCATTGTCTTCTGGAGAACCGGGTTGATGGTATGGCCCGGACGCGCTCCAGTCCACTGGATCGTTTAGGTCTTGCCGGTTCGCCTCATCACGTTCGCCAGGAAGAGCGGTCTGATATGCCGATCCAACAGGTTCTGCGTCACGTTCCTCGCGATGACGGCGCGGTTCGCGCGGATGAGTTCGAGATACCGCGAGCCTTGCATCGCCGCCACCTTGAAGCCCACGTGAAGCAACTGACGCAGGTGCGGATTGTATTCTTTGCACGATTCCCTATGACGCAGCGCGTTGACGTATTGCTCGAAGGTCCACTTGGCGACGACCGAGCTGGCAGGCAGTTGGGCGCGATCTATATCAATCACCGTCGCGTACGGCGCGCAGAGCTCATCGAAGCGTCCCAACGCCCCCGCGTAAAGCTCCTTCGCCAGGACCAAACCCTCTCCGCCCGCTTCCGCCAGGCCGATGACCTCCTCGAGCCACGAGGTTCCCGCCGTCTTGAGGTGCAAGCCCGCACCGTGCCTTTTCAGCGCCCGGCCGATGGCGGGATAAATCGAGAATTTGTCGCTTCCGGAGTGAACGCTCAGCTTCAAGTTCTCCGGCAGGCCGTACGTCTTCACCGCAAACGCGATGACGCAAATGTCGTCGTTGAATTCCCTCTCGAACTTCGCCACGTCACCCACGTAGTCCACCCCCTTGTGGAAAGACCCCGTGAACTTGGGCGCGAGTGTCTGAGCCGGAATACCCTCGTCCGCGATGGCCGCCAGAATGGTGAGCAACTCCATCGGCGTCTGTGGAGAATCGGTCTCATCCATCGAGACTTCGGGGATGAAGTTCCCCCGGCCCTTCGCCTGTTCGATATGGCGATACACCAAGCCTGCTTCCTGAACCGCGGCCAGATACTTTTGGGCCACGCGCGCCAGCTCCGCGCGCGTTGCGTTCATGCCGCGTTCGATGCCGGGAATCTCCACGCATCCGATGAGCTCGCTGTGCTTGTCCGCGAACTTCTCCACAGCTTCGGCTGCGGCAGCCTTGCCAATGGAATCAGCGACATCAATGGTGAAAAAGTCCGAGCCCGAGATGAAACGATCCACCGTTTCGATCCGAATGTGATCGGCATCCGTGTGCCATTCCTTTTTCCACCCGAGGCGCTTAATGGCAGCGTCCGCCGCCGCGCGCACTGAGGACGGTTCGGAGCCGATGATCAGGTGTTCGCGATTGGATTTGTTCCAGACAGGGACGACGTGCACGCCGTATTCCGCGGCGGTCATGCAAGCGCGGAGCTGCGCTTCGGCTTCCTGCCCAAAACGGTCGCCCACGCCTAATGAGAACTTGCCGATTTTGACCGTTTCCTGGTTCATTGAATGGCTCGGACTGGCAATATCGAGTTTACAACATGAGCCGCTGTTGCGTCACCCCGAAATTTGTAGGAAATTTGTAGGATTCCCTTAAGGCGCGGACGGGTTCAGCGATCAGCCATGCGACCCGGTGCACGACTCACCTTCGGCGAACGTGACGGGGTGACTCGACAGGAATGGCCCGCCCGACTATTCAGCAATTATGCCCCGGTCATCTGCCTTCAGCTTGAAGGTCGAGAAGACAGTGAGGCTCATCGCCGGCAGAGTTTCCGTGAAGCTCGCTGAGCCTTTCAGAAACTTCACTCTGCGCAACGGTCGAACGCGCAGGCCGGGTTGGTCCCGCTGCTCGGAGGTAACTTGATACTTGTACCACGGTTGAGCGGTTGCACCGCGCACCTCCAGCGTTGCCGGCCACGTTCGCGGCGCGTCGTTGACCACGATCCAGGTCACCTGGCCCCTCGGACTCCGCAGGGCCGCCGAGAAGACGCGGGGCGATCCATCCAGGTCACCCCCCGTCCGCTCCGTCGTCACCAGCGTCGAGTGCTTGGCGGTGAGGCGCGAGATGAGGCCATAGACGAAGTAGCTGTTCGGGAACGGCATGATGGTCTTGAGCAGCGCCTTGTTGGTGGCGTCCCAGGTGGAAATCATCTGCCACTGGCCGTCGAGGTCGCCGCGGTTGACGAAGCTCCAACGGTTGAAGCCCTCAACGCCCGCATTCAACCCGCGCACCACCAGTTCCGCGTCCTTGATGGCCGCAGCGAAGGTCGCCGGTCCCGGACTGCGGTCGCCCCAACCATAGACCATCGTCCCGACTTCGGAGAGGAAGAGCGGCTTGCCACGCGCCGTGGCCCAGTCGCGCCACGCGGCGAGGCGCCTCTCCGCGGCGACGAGCGGGTAGCCGTCCGTATGCGCCCAGTCGAAACGGGCATAATACGAGTGCAAGTCGTAGGCGCCGATGAACTCGTCGAAGTCAACCTTCTCCGGCTTCAACTCCGGCAGATCAGTCCAGTCTGGCCCGCTCAAGGGAAGCGAAAGGCCTTCGCGGTCGAGAGCCTGACGCACCGCCGCCAAGCCGGCGCGAATCGGCATCGGTTGGTTCGGCGGCGTCTGCCACCACGACCAGTCAGCGCCCGGCTCGTTGTTGATACAAAGCCAGCGGATGCACGAGTAGCGCTTCACCCGCGTGAGATGCTTGGTCAGCGCGGCCACACTGTCGGCAAACGCCGGCAGGTCGCGCGGGCCGCTGTGGACCCGCGTCACGCGGTCCCCGCGAAACTCCGGGTATGCGTTCCAATCCACATTGCCCCACATGACCTGCAAAAAGACGTCCGCGTGGCGACGCTCGCACCAATCAAGAATGCGGTACAGGATCCGCATTTCGGGTGTGTCCCAGGTGAACTGGTCGCGCTTGGGCTGCCACATCCGCTGCTCGATCTCGACGCGGATGAAGTCCAAGCCCAGCCAGTCGGCATGACGCTCGATTTGCCTCCAGCGCGCCTGATCTTCCGCCGGCGGGTTGCCTCCCCAGGCGCTGCCGCCGTGCGCCGGGCCGGCGAACACGGGATGTTTCACGCCGGTCGGGATCTCCGCTTCGATGGCATGCCACGAGGCGCCGATCCCTCCGCGAAGCGTCCGGATGGGTTTGGTGAAATCAGCGGAAAGGCAAACTTCGGCCCCCGGCTCGGCCGCCAAGGCACGGCAGACTGCGAGCAACATCGCGAAACTGATAAGCTCGGTTTTCATCATCCAGATGCCAAAGACTCGATAGCGTTTCCACGCCAAGAGGTCAACGTGGGATCAGGTTGCCGCTTGAAGCCCTCGCCACGACCGGCCGGGCCAATTACAGGCGGCCGTCTGCGCTGTTCCCACTCATGGGATCGCACCATCAACCTCCTCACGTGTCACCCCGCCACTATCACCTCACCACCCCGCAGACATCCATCGTGCCTCCTTGAGTCACCGTGTATGGCTGCGGGCTTGTTGTGATCTCCTCGAGACGGGATCTGGCCTTGTCCGTAGGGTAGGTATTGGTTGCCCGGGGTGATCGGCTTTACGGTTCCAGGACCAAAAGCGCGTCTTCCCAATCATCGGGAGTCGAAAATGATTGCACTCCCAAGTTCGAGAAGCTGCCAATCGCCTTCGGTTCACCGGTTCTTGGATCAATCCAGCGGGCTTTTATCGCGCTGCCAGCCGTGAGTTTGTTCATGTGAATCGAGAACGAAGCCTTGCCACCCAGATACGCCATGATCCAACGACCGTCTTGGTGGCGGGCGGCCAGGTTCAGGACTTGTCCGTTGGTGTTGCCGCCGCTGGCGAACACGGTTTGGTCCGGAACCAGATACCACCACTCCTTTCGATCCAGGAAGACCTTTTTCAGGATGCCCAGTTGGGTGGCGCCGGGCGCGTCCAGCGCCTGCTTCCAGGTGGGCAACACGCGCCAACTGTCGTTGTGTCCGTAAGCGTGGTGGGCGCCGGCCAGGTACGAGTAGTAGGCCTGGCGGCGAATCCACAGCGGGGTGACCTCAAACCCGTATTCCGACCCGTGTTCGTAAGCGCCTTCCCCCATCACGACCGGCTTCACCGGCTTGAGGCTGTACTCCTCCGTCACCATCGGAACAATGCGCTCGACCCATTTCCAGGTTTGCATCACGCTGAAATCCAGCCAGGGTTCATCGTGAAGAAAGCCGGGCGGATGCGGCGCCGGATCGGGCTTGAAGGTCACGAGATGACGGCCGCCGTCTCCCTCACGCAGGCCCGCCGCCAATTCCCGAACCACCGGCGCAAACTCCGGTTTGGCTTCGGGGGTCATGGACCAAACGATGGTGGGGACATCGTTGTAACGGTGCGCGATCCACTTCGCCCACGCCCGCGCCTTTTCGCGGGTGATGAGGTTGCGCCAGCGCTGGTGGAAGATCGTCATCGAAATGACCAGGTTGTTCTCTCGGGCGATTTGAACCACGGCATCGACGTGTTTGAAGTAATCCTCGTTGGGGGTCAGGGGATCGGGGCTGATCCAGGGCTTTTGGCCATCGACGTTCGGTTTGGTCCCGTCGCCCACGCCCAAGAGCATGACCTGCGCGAAGGCAAATCCATGGCCTTTGGTCTTCTCAATGATCGTCCGGGCTTCTTCCAGCGTGTACTCGCGGAAAAGCTGCCATTGCGTCGTGCCCAGCCAGAAGACCGGGTCGCCTTTCTGATCAGTAAAATACCTGTGATTCTCGCTCACCTTGAGGGGATAAACCGGTTCCCCCGCCGGCGCATCGGTAGCGAGGACCAGCAGGGTCAGCGCCAGGAGCGCGAATCGGGTGGGTTTGATGCCTGTGGCGGTCGCGGGGATCAACCCCGTGTCATAAGGCAATCCATGGTTCTGGGCTGGAGATTTCATCAAGGAAGGTTTCGCGCGGTTTCTGGTGTATGTCCAGTCTTCATTCGCTGTGCCCGCCGGCGCCCTGCGCCTGGGTGGCGCTCCGCAGGTACCGAACGGCGTCGCCGGCAAAGGAGGCTTGGAAGGTCCTCTTGTCGCCGCCTGTCGCTTGGGCGCGATTGACACTTCCACGCGTCACCCTGCCACCATCACCTCACCACCCCGCAGACATCAGCTAACAACCAGGTTGGCCTCGGCACCGCGCCCCGTCGGCGTGCCCAGCAGAGCTGCGGCAAAAACAAGTGCGCTGCACCGATTCATGCGGGAGAGTGCTACACGAGCGCTGCTGGCCAGCAAAGCCGCGACCTCGTTCCGCGTTCAGGCGCCGAGACAGAGCGGCCTTCAGAACCCGAAGGGTATGGCACAATACCTGCTACTCTCATCGCCTCCGAACTCGGTCACCGGTTCCCCCTCCGTTCAGCTAGTTGCAAAGCGGCCGAGCGCCGCGTAGTCTTGACGTTAAACACCGTGCAAACCAAATTCTGATCCCATGAACTGAGGGCCCGAAGCAACGAGGACCCATCGCCTCAAAGTTGGCAGACGCACAATGCTCTGGGGCGGTAAATCCCGAAAACGATTGATTCATAACGTAAAGAGTATGAAACACAAACCCATAAACAGTTACCTCATCGCGACAATTCTGCTGGACGTGTTCCTGTCAGCGTCGGCAGCGAACGTCACGTTTCAAGTGAACATGTCGGTCCAGATGGCCCAGGGCCACTTTGATCCGGCCACCGATTCCCTCACCGTCGGTGCCGGCTTCAACAGTTGGAGTACGAGCGCGAGCCCATTAACGCAAAGTGGAACCGACCCGAATCTATGGACGGGCACCTTTGATGTGTCGGCCGACACGCCGGGCTCCGCGGAGCAGTACAAGTTCATCATGAACACGGTGAGCGGCGGCGTGCAGTGGGAAGGGCATGTGGGCTCCTACGGCAGCACGGGTAATCGCGGATTCATGGTCCCAACCAGCGACCTGACCCTTCCGGTAGTGTATTTCAACAATGTCACCAACAATGCGGTTAACGTCGCTGCCATTACTTTCCAGGTGAACATGTCGGTTCAAATAGCCTCGGGGGCGTTCGACCCAGCGTCGGGGACCGTCGTCGTGTCTGGCGACGCGATCAACAATTGGAGCACCTCCGCCTCGCCCCTCACCCGGAGTCTTGCCGACACGAACCTCTGGGCTGGAACTTTTAATGTGACCAATCCGGTTGGAAGCACGGTCGCCTTCTCCTACGTCATGAATGGCGGCATCTGGGAGACCATCGCTGGTGGTCGCACCTTTGTCATGCCCAGTACGCCCACCAATCTGCCCGCAGTCTACTTCAATAACATCACGGTTCTGGCTATTCCGATGGATCTGACTTTCTCGGTCAACTTGGGAGTCATGGAAGCGCGCGGGACGTTTAATCCCGACAACGGAGACTTTGTCGAGGTCCGCGGCAGCTTCCTCACCAGTTCCGGCGGGGCCTGGCTTGGTGGCTTCCAATTAACAAACAGTCCGGCCAGCCCGATTCTTTACACGGGCACCTGGACAACTACCAACTCCCCCGGAGCTTCCATCCAATACCAGGCCGTGATAAATGGTGGCATCTGGGAAACCGGCAGTCATTATTATACGCTCACTGACACCAACCACCAATACGTGCCGCTGTTCTTCCCGAACAACGTGAACGACCTCGGCGCATTGACCATGGGAGCCGTGGCCGCAGGGCAAAGGACATTCAACTGGACGGCTGGCCCCAAGATTCGCCTGCAGGAATCAGGAAGTGTGACGAGCGGGTGGACCGATGTGTCCAACACCGAAGGGCAAAGCAGCGCGACCGTCACGGTCGTCCCCGGAAACCAGTTCTTCCGCCTAATTGGTCCTTAAGGTATCAACTTGGCGAGCCAGCTTCTGCCGGCCTTGCGTGGAACAAGCTGGAACCGATCCGTCCGCGGAGCGGTTCCAGCGTTCTCAGCGACGCTTGTGGTTTCCGAGCTAGGTCGGGTGACAAGGACCTCGGAGCTAGCCGACGGACCCGACTGTGGGCCGAGAACGTCTCCCTCCATCACTCGCGCCGCCTTTCGAGGGTCCAGCAAGCCTGGCGAAGATCTGCCCATCGGTTTAGGGCTTGCAGGTTAATACTATATGAAACAAGTGATCGCCAAGCGCGTGTTCCAGAATCTTGCATACCGGAGACACCCCGAGCATCCAACACGAGAATGGAACGGAAGCCCCGCCCTGAATCGAGTATTTGGACAACGGTGATGCCCTCATTTTCGCCCTTGTAACCACCGGTGCCCATGATACGATCCCGCTTGTTGGCCGAGTTCCTGATCGAACCGGTTAAAAAAAACAACCCGGGACCATGAAACGGAATCGCCCAGACCGCCATCGCGGACTGTGGACCAGAGGTTCAATATACGAACCGTTCGTCGCATAATCAAAGCCCTCACCCCATGCAGCGCATCGGTATCCTCACGTCACTTTTTGCCGGGATTGTCCTATCCGGCTGTGCGACCACCTCGCAGCGACAGGGATACAATGTTTCTGTGAGCGGATCGGTCCGAGGATGGCCGGTTCGGCGCCCAAATGACGGTCAATTTCCTAACGAAGCTATATGAGTATGCGAGTGCCAGTTCCCCCCCAGGCCGCCCCCGCGCAGAATCTCCGGCGATGGACGACTCCTGCCCGCCTTGCCAGTGTCCTGCTCCTGGCCACGCTGGCTCAGTTGCAGATGTCCGTCGCCGATCCCCTCGACGTCTGGACCTGGCGTAACCCCACCCCCACCGGTGAGAACTTCCAAGCCGTGACCTATGGCACCGGCTTGTTTGTCGCCGTGGGCGACGTGGGAACGGTCTTCACCTCCACGAACGGGAGCGACTGGGTGCGGGGCACCCTGCCTGGGTGGGCAGTCAGTCCGTTCCTCAAGACGCTCTTTAGCATTACGTACGGTGGCGGTCGGTTCGTCGCCGGAGGGGATGGGACTCTCTTTTATTCTGACGATGGCGAAACCTGGCAGCAAGGTATCGCCCCGGCCAACGGTTTCTCGTCGGTCTATGGGGTGGCTTTTCGGAACGGCCGATTTGTGGGCGTAACGCCCGATGGACCCCGCTATTCGGATGATGGCCGTACGTGGGCCCTGTCCGCTTGGAATACCAGCATTCTCGGTTCACCGGAGGGCCTGACGGCGATCCTCGCGGGTCCCGACCGGTTCATGGCGGTGGGCTGGTGGGGATGGCTTTATCGGTCGTCCGACGGGATCAACTGGGCGAAGGTCAAGTCGGTCGGGACCGGTTGCGATCTGTACGGCATCGCCTACGGGAATGGCCACTGGGTCGCCGTCGGCGATCCGGGGAACACGATCTTCAACTCGACCAATGGCGTGGACTGGATCGCGGTGCCCTCGCCGGCGACGAACATGCTGATGCAGGTCACCTTCGCCGACGGTCAATTCACCGCCGTGGGGGGCGAGTACTATGTCGGGGAGGAAGTCGGGACGGTGCTCACCTCCGCCGACGGACTGGACTGGGAGCAGCAGCCGATACAGGCACCCTACATGCTGGCCGGGGCGACTTCAGGAGGTGGGACCCGTGTGGCGGTGGGTTACCACGGCGTGCTGTTCAGCTCGACGAACGGCGCGACTTGGCAGGAGCGCGGCACTTCGGCGACTTACTATGATCTCAGCGACGTCGTGTGGGCCAAGGGCGCGTTCTACGCCGTGGGTCAACCGCAACCTCAATCGGGCGGCGTCCCGTCGCTCATGACCTCACCGGACGGGCATGATTGGCAGACCGTCTGGAGCGGCGCCGAGCAAGGTGTCCTGCGCAGCATCTGCGAAGGCAATGGGATGCTGCTGGCCGTCGGCAACAGTGGCGCTCCGAGCTTGGGAAGGTTGGTGGTAACCTCGGCGGACGGCACCTCGTGGACGCGCCGGGATGTCGGTGGCGACGAGGGCTTCTCCATGGTTGCTTTCGGCAACGGCACGTTCGTCGCGGACGGCGACAGCAGCACCTTCCCGTACAGCTACTATTCCACGAACGGAGTGAGTTGGACCAAGGCTCAGAACGGTCCGCGCGGCGGCAATCCTCATTTCGCGGGAGGGAAGTTCCTGGCCAACACCGACACGGGGCCTTCTTCTGGACTCGCGGTTTCCGGCGACGGGGTTACGTGGCAGTCCACCGACCTGCCGGGGGGAGTGTATGGCGTAGCCTGGCTGAACAGCCGTTACGTGGCCACGGTATTTGGCGTTGGGGGAGGCGGGAGCGCCGTTTATTCCTCGAGCAACTGTCTCAACTGGGAGCGCCACTCCATCCAGGTCACCCCGGCTTCCGATGCCACCGGCGCGGTGGATCGCCAGGACGAGCTCAGGCGGGTTCGCGTCGTGGACAATCAACTGGTCGCCGAAGGGGAGTTCTACGAGCTTCCCAACTACAATGGCTACAGTGTGGGTGCGTTGTACACTTCGGCCGACGGCACGAATTGGGTCCGCCGGTTCAACGGCGCGACCAGTCGCAACAACCCGACGGACCCTTTCGCCGCGCTCGCCTTTGGCGCCGGCACCATCCTCGTGGTCGGTGAGCGCGGCTTGGTGCTTCAGTCCGATGTCATCCCGCCCCCGCCCGCGACCATCACCAGCCTTTCGATAAGTAACGAGGTTACGCTGACCGTTTCCGGTGCGGTGGGCCGAAGCTGTCGCCTCGAGACCACGGACGCGCTGGAAACTTCACCGGTTTGGACTCCGCTGAAGACGGTCTTGTTGGAGCAGAGCTTGACCACTTTCACCGACGAGACGGGCGGCGGCTCTGTGAAGCGGTTCTACCGGGCGGTGACTCTACCCTAACCTCCCCGGACGCCCGGTCGGTCGACCGAAGCGCGTCTGCCGTGCCGCGCCTCGAGCGCTGCCGGCGGTCACCGGCTTGCAGAACCGCACGAACAGGCGGTCGAATGTCGTGGCACAGGAAACCGAATTCACCACCGGGGGATTCATGTCGGGCGTCACGGTCAAGGTGGCAGGCCCGCTGAGAGCGCTGCCAAAGCGGTTGGTCACCGCCACTGTGAACACGGTGCCACTGTCAGCGAGCCGCGCGGTCCTGTTCGTCAGGAACTGGTTGGTGGCCCCGTCCATGACCACTCCGTTGGTCAGCCATTGGAACAGGCAGGGCGGCGTGCCGCCCACGCCCACGCCCAACTGCCAGGGCTGGCCCTCCGCAACATCGGCAAAAGCGGATGCTCGATCAGATCGGGATCGCGATGGTCCCGGAAACAGGTGGCCAAGCGCTGCAGGTACACCTAGGAACGGTCCAAGCGCCAGGGCGCCGCCTCGTTTTGACACGCCTCGTTTTGATCCTTGCAGGGGCCACCGGCAAGGAGTAAAAAGCGGCAACCAAAGCATCGTGTGAATGACGACGTCCAACCTGCGCGTGGACGGTGGCGAGTTGGTCATCTGGTGTGGCTCCTAGTCATGGTCCTGATGATCGGCGGACCGTGCGACTCGGCGGCGCATGAACAGCTCGCGGCATACGTTCAGCACCGCGTCAGCTTAACCTTGGGGGAACGCTATATCGATCTTACCTTGGACCTAACATTCTTCGAGGAATGGTCGGCGCAGGAACGTCATGCGATGGACGCCGACGGCAACGGGCGCATCACGCGGCGGGAATCTGAATCCTACCTGAGGAAGTTGGCGCCGGCTCTCTCGCAACAGTTGAAACTGCGTGTCGCCGGCCGCGAACTTGATCTCGTGCCTCTCTACGACCCGGAACTCGACCTACTGGGCAGCAACCAAACCGGCCGAACTCACCACCGGCTCCGGTTGTGGTTTTTTGCCTCGACGCCGGCCTCGTTGCGCGCCGCCGACGAGATCCTCATTGAGGACCGGCTCTGGCCAATGGCAAAAGCGCTTGGAACCCTGCAAGCTGAAGGTCTTGACGGCTGCGTCCTGGAAGTCGTGACACCCGGCGACCCCGGCTTCGCGCCCGCCCGCCCGGGCGAAGCGCGTTTGTTTCACGCTCGGTGCCTCAAGGCGCCGCTAGCCAAACCCGGCCGACCCTCAGTTCAGCAAGGGGGGCATCACACTTTGTTTCCGACTGCCGCCGATAACCAGGTCGCTCCCCTATTGACGAGATGCGCCATACTGAAAGGCAATCGGCGCCCCCGGCTTGCCCGTTCCGAAAACCCCGCGCTGCGTCCCCAGGACGCCGCGCCGCAACCGGACCCCTGAAGCTATGAGCACGCTGTCCCGAACAGGCCGCTCCGTCTTCGGCCTCTGCCTCGTTACGGCTTTCGCGCTGGCGGCCGACGCCACGTCCCCGTTGCCCGCCGGAATCATTGACTTCGCCGGGCGTATTTCCCACAACCATTGGTATCTCTTCGGACCGGAACACCGCCCGGAGTTGGAGGCGCTCAACCGCGAGTTGCGCGAGGCCCAGCAGCAGTCGGGGAAGGCGACCGACGAAACCGCCCGCCAAGCCGCCGGGGAGCGCCTGACTGTTGCCGCCGGGCGGTTGCTCCAGCGCTTGAAGTCCTGCCCGCGTCTCATCCAGGTGGACCTGGCGGGCGGGCGTCCCGCGCTGGCGGTCAACGGGCCGGTCGAATTGCCGGGCGACACCGGTGCCTTGCTGTTCGAAGTGCTGGCCGGAGGCGAGGGGGTGAGTTACACCACGAGCCTGGTTGACCTGTCGCAACCCTCTGGTGAATCGAGCCTCGTCACGGTGGACGCCGCGCCCGGGGGTATCATCTTTGCCGTCGTGGGTCTCGAACACGTTCCCATCGGACGGACTACGCTGAAGCTCGATTTCCGGCAGCCGGGCCGATCTTCCGTGCGCCTGGCATTGGATGTCACCACGCCGGCACCCGGCCGGCTGAAGCTCACCGTGCTCTCGGATGATACCGGCAAACCCGCGCCCGCCATGGTGCAGTTGCTGTCGCAGACCGACGGTTCGGACCGCCAGCCCAGCAACGGCCTCAATTTCGCGCCGCAGTTCGACAGGCAAGGCAACACCAGCGGCGCCCGCGCAGCCAATCTCCCTGGCCGGCTCAACGAACCGTTCTGGTGCGTGCCCGGACCAGTGGACATGGCCTTGGCCCCAGGGACCTGGCAGATCGGCGTGCGCCGTGGTGCCGAGCACGAGGTGGTTTTTCAGGAGGCCACGATCCGTTCCGGCGAAACGACCGCGACCGTGATCCGTCCCCGCCGCTGGGTGGATATGCGCCGGCGCGGATGGTGGTCGGGGGACGACCATGTCCATTGCCGCATTCTCTCCGACGACGACGCGCGCCGCCTGCTGGCGTGGGTGCAGGCCGAGGACATTCACCTCGCCAACATCGTTAAAATGGGCGATATTTACCGGACCTACTTCGAGCAACGCGGCTTTGGCCCAAACTACCGGGTCGCCGCTGGCGATTATATCCTGGCGCCCGGCCAGGAATGTCCCCGCACTCATGATCAGCTCGGCCACGTCCTGGCGATGAACATCACCAGCATGGTTCGCGACACCGAGCACTACTACCTCTACGACGAAGTATTCGACGCCGTCCACGCCCAAGGCGGTCTGACCGGCTACGCGCACGTGAATTCCGGCATGTTCCACGTCCATCGCGACATGAGCCTGAACGTGCCGCGTGGGAAGGTGGATTTTGTCGAAATCCTCCAGTTCAACACCTTGGGCACCGACCTTTATTACGATTTCCTGAACCTCGGCTGCAAGCTCACCGCCGCCGCCGGCTCGGACGTGCCTTGGGGCGGCACCATCGGCGAAGTCCGCGCCTACGCCTTTTTGGGGCGCAAGCCGTTCTCGGCGGAGGCGTGGTTTGCCGCCTTCCGCCGCGGACACACCTTCACGACCAGCGGGCCAATGCTCGAATTTCAAGTGGACCAGGCCCTGCCCGGCGATGAGCTACGGCTCAAATCGAACCGCCGGCTTCAAGTTCACGCCCGGGCTTGGGGCGACCCGGAACGCATGGCTCCGCTCCGTCTCGAAGTGGTCCGGCACGGCGTTGTCATCCGCGCTGTGGAGTCGGTGTACCCGCACCGGGCGGACGCCCGGCTCGATTTCACGGTGGACGCCGGCGCGGGCTGCTGGCTGGCGGCTCGGGCGCGCGCCGGCGACGGCACAAGCGCGCACACAACGCCGGTTTATGTCGTGCGCGAAGGTCTGCGTTTTTGGAGGTTCGACGGGCTGGAGGAGCTCCTCGCCAAACGGCTGGCCAGTCTGGCGGAAATCGAACAAATGATCGCCGAAGCGCGGCGTCTGGATGCCGAAGAGCGGTTGGGGGACGACCGCGCCCGCAAACAACTTGCCCGGCAAGGCGACGCGCTCCTTGAACGTGTGGCGCTGGTGCGCAATCTCTACGAAGATCTCAAGAAGGTCGCAGAAACTGAGCGTTCCCGGCGCGCCAGCTTAGAGTCTGTCAGATAATGACCATCGCGTTTATGAGCCCGTTCTGGGCCTGATCGTGTAATTCCACTCGCCGTGGAAGGCGGTGGGTTCAAGGCGCAGTTGCAACATCTCCTCATCGCTGACCTTCGTGCCCGGGGGATAGCTGGTGCGATTGATGTAAACGCCGGTCGAAAAGTGCAGGGGGGTCATGAGGCGTGACGGGGCGGTCGAAAACTGCGGCCCCTGGGGTAAACCAGAAGGGTGTACGCAGATATGGAACAATGGGCCGAGATACGACGGCGGGTGTTGGTGGAAGGAGTGAGCCGCCGGGCTACCGGCTGGAATGTCCGCGGGCCAAGCCCAAGCTGGGACCCTACCTGGGACGGATCGAGCAGATCCTGACCGACGATCAGGCGATGCCCGCCAAGCAGCGGCACACGGCCAAGCGGATCTGGGAACGGTTGCGGGAGGCGGGCTACACCGGGGGATACACTGCGGTCAAGGAAGCGGTCCACGGGTTGCGGCGGACCGGGCAGGAGGTGTTTGTGCCCTTGGGACACCGACCCGGGGAGGCGCAGGTGGACTTCGGGCAGGCGGTGGTGAAGGTCAATGGGAGGCTGCGCAAGGTGGCGTTCTTCGTGATGGCGTTGCCCTACAGCGATGCGGTATTTGTCCAGGCCTTTGAACGGGAGTGCATGGAGACATTTAGGGAAGAACACGTGCAGGCGCTGGCATTTTTCGGCGGGGTGCCTCGGCGGATCAGCTACGACAACACCACGATCGCCGTGAGCCAGATCCTGGGCGGCGGCAGGGGGCGGCGACTGACGCGGGGCTTCTGCCAGCTCAAGAGCCATTACCTTTTCGACCAACACTTCTGCCGGCCGGCGCGGGGCAACAAGAAGGGGGTGGTGGAGGGACGGTGAAGTTCACCCGGCTCAACTTCTTCGTCCCCGTGCCGCAGGTGCGGGATTTGGCGCAGCTCAATGCCCGACTGCGGGAGCAATGCCAGGCTGATCAGGGGCGTCGGCTGCGGGGCCAGGCCGGAACCAAGGCCCAGTTGATGGCCGAGGATCAGGCCGCGTTCCTGCCCCCTGCCGGCCACGCCCTTTGGGGCGTGCCGCAAAGAGTCCACCTTTGCCAGCAGCCTCTCGCTGGTGCGGTTTGACCGAAGCGACTACTCGGTGCCGGTGGCGTGGGCGCATCACCCGATCATGGCTCACGGTCATGTCGACGACGTGGTGTTGTTCGAGTGATTCCTCGCTCACTGTTTTTCGGCACCCCGCTCCAGAAGATCCCGGACCGGAATGGCGGCCTCCATCCTGCATGGCCGTGTGGACATTGCGCGGAAAGGTCGCATGCCCCCAGCAACTGTCGCTGCGCCACAGTGCCACGCAGCGGCGCATCATTTCGGTCGAGTGAATACATTGCGCCGCCAGCCCGTCAGATTCTCTATCGCAGATTATGAACACGCGCTTCCTTTGCTCGTTCATCCTCTTAAACCTCGGTGTCCTTCAGGTTGCACACCCCCAAGAGCCGCCCTCCGCGAGTATCCGTGCCGGGATGATTGGCCTCGACACCTCCCACGTCCCGGCCTTTGCCAAGATCTTCAACCATGCCGCAGCCACCAGCGAGTTGGCCGGGATTCAGGTCGTCGCGGGCTATCCCGGCGGCACCGACCTTCCCGCCAGCCATGACCGCGTGGGTAAGTTCACCGAGGAACTGCGTGGCATGGGGATCGAGATAGTTGATTCGATCCCCAAGCTGCTCCAGAAAGTGGATGTCGTCCTCCTGGAGAGCGTCGATGGCCGAATTCATCTGAAGGAGGCCGTTGCGGTGATCGAAGCCGGCAAGCCATTATTCATCGACAAACCGGTCGCCGGTTCCCTGGCCGACGCCATCGCGATTTATGCTCTGGCCCAACGACGGCAGGTCCCCTGTTTTTCGAGTTCTTCGCTCCGTTTTAGCCCCAACATAAAGGAGCTAAAGAAAAACGAAGCCTTGGGCCAAATTGTCGGCGCGCACACCTGGGGACCCTGCTCCTACCAGGAAGGAACTCCGGACATGTTTTTTTACGGCATCCATGGAATCGAGATGCTCTTTGCCCTCATGGGCACCGGATGTGAGTCCGTCTCTCGCATCCAGGCCGAAGATGCAGACTCCCTGACCGGCGTCTGGAAGGGGGGGCGGGTGGGCACTTATCGTGGCATCCGCCGGAACAAAGAGGAATTTGGTGCCATCGCTTTTGGGACCAAAGGCATTGTGCCGGCAGGCAAGTCGGACGGTTACGAGGAACTTTGCCTTGAGGTTGCCCGGTTTTTCAAGACCCGCGAAGCGCCCGTCAGCGCTGACGAAACCCTCGAACTATTCGCCTTCATGGAGGCCGCCGATGAGAGCAAACGGCAAGGAGGGGCGCCAGTCGCTTTAAAGGATGTTCTGGCCAAAGCGCGGTTCGCGGCCGCATCGAAAAATTGAGGCTGACTTCCACAACGTAACTTGATGCACTCGGTCACTCGTCGCCGTTTCCTCCTCGATTCAATGCTGGCTGCCGCCGCCGCTGCCACTTCCGTTCTGCCTGCTGGGGCGGAGGAGAAAAGGCCGCACAGTCCCAATAACCGGCTTCGCGTTGCATTGCTCGGGTGCCGGATTCGCGGCAAGCAGCACGCCCAGGAGATTGGCCACCTCCCGGATTGCGAACTTGTCTGCGTGTGCGACCCCGACAAAGACCTCGCGGGCGAGCTGGCGGCGGCGGTTGAAAAACAGCAGGGCAGCGCGCCCAAAGCCGTCCAGGACCTGCGGCGCGTCCTTGACCACCGGTCGGTGGACGCGGTGTTCATCGCTACGCCCAATCATTGGCATGCCTTGGCGGCTATCTGGGCTATGCAGGCCGGCAAGGATGTTTATGTGGAAAAGCCGGTCAGCCACAATCTCAGCGAAGGCCGTCGCATCGTTCAGGTGGCTCGCCGGACAGGCCGGATTTGCCAAGGCGGCACGCAGAACCGATCCAATGGAGCGCTGGCTGCGGCCATTGAATACATCCGGCAGGGCAGGCTTGGTGAGGTCCGGCTGGCTCGGAGCATCGTCTATGGCGCCCGCGGCTCCATTGGCGGACCCGGCTCGTACGAGGTTCCGGCCCAGGTCGATTACAACCTCTGGGCGGGCCCGGCTCCCATGAGCCGGCTTACCCGGCCTCAATTCCACTATGACTGGCACTGGTTCTGGGAGACCGGCAATGGTGAACTGGGCAACAATAACGTTCATTCCTTGGACATCTGCCGTTGGGGCTTGGGCCTGACCGGACTCCCAAAGGCTGTGCTCAGCTATGGCGGAAGGCTAGGCTACATCGACGCCGGCCAGACGCCGAACACCCAGGTGGTCGTATTTGACTTCGGCGACAAAACCATCGTCTCGGAAACGCGCGGCCTGAAGACCACTCCGTTCCGGCCCGATTTCGAGGGCGGCTGGATCTTCGAAGGAACCCATGGTTTCATCGCCGGCACCTCGCTCTTTGATCCGGACGGGAAACTGGTCAGCACATTCACTGGCAACAACGAGAGCCACTTTGCCAATTTCCTCAACGTTGTGCGAAGCCGCAAACGGGAACGCCTCAACGCCGAGATCCTGGAAACCCACCTGTCTAGCGCGCTTTGTCACCTGGGCAACGTCTCCTGGCGCCTTGGCCATGCGGCCTCCCTGGCTGAACTCCGGCAGGAACTGCCCAAAATGAAGGTGCATGAAAACGTGATGGAAACCTTCGACCGGACCGTGCAGCATTTACGGGACAATCAACTGGATCTCGAACAAACAGAGCTGACACTGGGCCTGCTGCTGCGCTTCGATTCGGACCGGGAGGCCTTTGTCAACTTGCCTCAGGCCGATGCTCTCCTGAGCCGTGAATACCGCAAGCCGTTTGTCGTCCCCTCCGCCTCCGAGCTCTAGACGGGAAGGTGAGTCTTTCTCTTTCGACCTCCATGACAAAGGTTATGAAAATGCGTCCATTCCTTATCCTTTGGGCTCTGCTTCTTGCCTTCGAAGTCCGTGGGCAGTCGATTCCGTCGCCCAACCCGGTGCTCTTCCGCCATCACCTGGCTGACTACGATTCGGAGCTGCGCCGGCCGGCCGGTCGCGTCGATGTGGATGCGATGGTGACCCGGCTCAGCGAACTGGGGGTTACCACGTACTACTGGCTCATTTGGCACGCAGCCACAGACTGGGACGATCTGAAGGCATTTCTGCCCAAGGCGGCCCAAACGAACATCGAGGTCTGGGTGTACTTGGTGCCGCCCTCCGAAAGCCCGCCTAATGAGGGCAACCTCTACTCCGAACCGTTCCGGCTGGATTATCCACGATGGGCCGATGAAATCGGGCAGTTGTCGCGCCAACACACTAACCTCACTGCGTGGGTGGTCGATGATTTTTATGCCAACCATGATCTCTTCACGCCGTCCTATTTGCGTCAACTGCAAGCTCGTGCCAAGCGCGCCAACCCGCGATTGGCCTTCCTGCCGCTCATGTATTTCGACGAGATCAGCCCTCGTTTTGTGGAAGACTACCGGCCGGTTATCGACGGTGTGGTCGTGGCCTACTTGCAGGACCGCGAGGAGATCGAGCGGATTTGGTCGCTCCTTAACGATGCGTCCGTCCCACCGGCCAGCGAACTGGCTCATCCCTGGAACACTCCGTCGCGCGAGTATGACTACGTGATGGCAAGTCAGACAGCCAAGGTCTTGCCTGGTGAGCGATACTTGCTCCGGTTTCGCGAGCGGGACAGTTTTGCCGGGCCAATGGCTGGTTACCATTTCAAACAACTGCTCGTGGACGATGCCGTCGTGTGGGAAGAGGACGTTGCCGGTGGCTCCGCCAACTGGCAGCAGGTTAGCGTGGACGTCACCCGGAACGCGCGCGGCCGGACCAACCTTGTGGTCGCGTTTCGCTTGCTGGATAAGAAGGGCGTGAGCAACTTCGGTGTACGCTGGACCGTGGGTAAACTGAGTGCCGAGAACCTTCAACTCGCGGCTGATTTAGCCGAACCCCAAAGGTGGACGGTGAGCCAACAAGGGGCCTTCGCGACGGGATTCGGTGGCGTTGTGAAGCACGGCGAGCGCCGTTTTCACGTTCCCTTTATTTCCATGACTGCCGGCGACACCCAGGAATTTCGGCTCCGCCATGGCGAGCCGGCCACGCCGGAGCGCATCGCTGAGCAACTCGGCGCGTCGTTGCAGGCTTGGAGACAGGGTAAATGTGACGGCGTGGTTACCTATTGCCTGGATAAGCAGCCTCGGAGCGCGACTTTCGCGTTGGCGCAGAAACTGTTCCAGCAATTCCGCGGGAGCAATTGACGCGAGCCGTAGAACGCTGACCGCATCTGTGCAGGCTTGATAATGGCTGATTTCGGTGGCAGCGCACCCTAACCCGACTTCCGCTACTGGAGCCAGATTTTACTTTTTTCAGAAGGCGAGAGTGTGGTTTTGCTGGGGATTGTCGTGATTCAGCTCCCAAAACGGCGTGTAGTGGCGACCTAGTCTCTT
>Ga0116116_1000744_pt1 | contig 30986 bp, 33 predicted proteins | sample June2015DPH_10_1_FD_89722 | JGI IMG/M metagenome (GOLD analysis project Ga0116116, IMG submission 89722) | Peatland microbial communities from SPRUCE experiment site at the Marcell Experimental Forest, Minnesota, USA - June2015DPH_10_150 | ecosystem: Environmental > Terrestrial > Soil > Wetlands... | reverse complement strand
CGAGGGTGACGCCGGTCCACTGGATCGTGCGGGTGGAGATGGCGAGCGAGCCGGAGGCGGAGCTGACGCAGCCGGCGGCGTTGGCGGTGGTCGGGGTCGTCCAGCCGGTGGGGACGGTGATGTTGACGGCACCGTTGTTGATGCCGCCTGTTGCTGCGGTGTAGGTGAAGGTGATGGTCTGGCCGGTGGCGCCGTTGGCGACGTTGGCGGTGGGGGTGGTGAGCGTGCCGGTGCCGTCGGCGGCGTTGATCGTCATCGTCGCGCCGCTCGCGAGATTCGTGAGGGTGCCGCCGACGAGCGTCTTCTCCTTGCCGGTGAAGCTCGCGGTGCCGGTGCCTGCCGGCACGGTCACCGTCGCGTACGTCAGCGTGACCTGGCCGCTTGCGATCGTGATCCCGGTCACGGGCACGGTCCACGGGCCGCCGCCGGTGATCGTGCCGATCGTCCCCGTGCTGACCGACACGTGGCCGGCGCCCGCGCCTGTGATGGGCGCCGTCCAGCCGGCCGGGATGATGAAGTCGACCTCGCCGTTCGTGAGGCCGCCGCTCGGCACGTTGTAGATGTCCTGGATCGACGCGACCGTCGACGAGGCGCTGACGTTCGCCGGGTTGAGGCTGAGCGTGCCCGAGCCGTCAGGTGGGTTGAAGGTGACCGCCTGGCCGGCGAACGTGGAGACGGCGTTGCCGTTCTCGTCGAGCAGCCCGGTCTTGACCGTCGCCCCGGAGTTGATCGTCGTCGGGGCGCCGATCGGCCATCCCGTCACGCCGGTGAGAACGTTCGCGGCGTTTCCGGTATAGGAGAAGGTGTAGGCGGCTGTCGCGGGCGACCCGGACGACGTGGCGCCGGTGACGACGACCTTGCCGCTCGCCGGGAAGCTCGCACTCGACGCCAGCGTGAACTGGGTGCCGCTCGCGGTCGTGAACGCGACCGTCGTCGTCGTCGAGCCCGGCGCGGTGTAGTCGAGCGTCACCACGCCCGCGGCCGTGAATGGGGTGCCGCTCATCGTCAAGGTGACCGTGCGGGAGTTCGTGGCCTGCGCGCCGGCCACGACGGTGGTCGGCTGCAGGTTCTGCAGCGAACCGCCGTCGGGCAGGTAGTGGACCGTGAACGCGGTCGGGAGGGGCACGACTTGCGCCGGGCCGGAGCTCTGGTTGGCCGCGCCGTCCGCCTCGGTGAAGGTGAGCGTGTTGTTCGTCGCGACGATGAAGTTCGAGAGCACGGGCGCCGCCGCGTCGGCGATGCGGATCGAGAGGCCGAGGGAGTGTGGATTGTTCGAGTTGGCGACGGTCTCGGTCGGCGGCGTGACCGCCGCGCCCGCGGTCGCGCTGTTCATGATCTGGTAAACCTGATTGACAGCAGTATCGCTCGTCGCGAAGGGCGGGTTCGCGAACACGCCGCCGGCGACCGGCTGATTCCACGGCGCGCTGACGGTGCCGGTGAAGCCGTTGGTGTAGTTGTTCTGGTACGCCTCGACGAGCAGCTCCGAGTCCTGGTCGGGCGTGATCGAGACTGGCGTCAGCGACGTTGCTGTTCTGTTGATCACGTCGGCGTAGTTGGTCGCGGCGACGCCGGTGAAGTCGGTGACGATCATCGCGCCGCCCGTCGCGGTGGTCCAGGTGGCCGTGATGTTCGGGGAGATGGCCTGCGTGTCGTTCGCGTCGGCGATCTTCCCGAACGCTTGCAGGCGGGCCGTTGAAGTGGCGAGCAGTGTGTACGCCGTCGCCGCTGCGTTCGAGCCCTTGACGCCGACGCCCGTGATCGTGTTGAGCCCGAAGCTCACGGTCGCGAGGAGCAGGTCGCCGGCGGCGACGCCGACGTTCGTCGGCACGGTGAAAGTGGTGACGGTACCGCCGGTGCCTGAGTTCCCCGACATCGCGACCCGGAAGGCGATCGCCGGGTCGATCACGTACGGCACGGGCAGCTTCGAGTCGTCGAGCGTCAGCTGCAGGAACCAGCGCCCTGCGCCGTCCTCGGCGAGCGACCACGTCAAGCCCTTCGGCGTGATGACGTGGTGGTTCGCGTCGAAGATCTGCACCGGCTTGACGAAGAGCTTCTGCGACAGGACGTGGCTCTTGATGAACGCGACGTAGCCGTCGTCGCCGACGCGCGGATAGCCGAGGTTCGACGAGAGGCGCCACGTCCATGTGCGCGTGCCGTAGTGCTTGCCGACGGTGAGGAACTGCTCCGCCTGGCCGTGCGTGGCGACGACGACCTCACTGCCGAACGGCGTCGAGCGAACCGCACCGCCGCGATGCTGCTGCCACGTGCCGCCGGCCGAGTCGGAGCTGGTGAGCGACACGTGTGCCGCCGCCTGGCTGACGGTGAGACCGCCCGACCGGCCGAGGCTCATGTGCGTGCCGACCCCGAGGTCCTTCGCGGATGCCGTGAGCGGCTGCGTCGGCCCGAGAGCGCGAGCGACGAACTTCGGTACCGGTGTCGTGTTCGAGCCGGAGCCGACGAACTGGACGATCGCGAACGCAATCACTCCGACGACGACGACAGCGGCGGCGACGCGCCAACGGCGACTGCGGCGGAGCGGGTGCCGTAGCGCGTTCACGCTGCGCTCCGCTCAGAGAGCACCGGCGACCCGACGAGGGACGCTGCAGGTAGCGACGCCTGCAACGCCCTCGTCAGGTTCGCTGTCGGTGTGATGGACACCGTGTGATTGCCCCGGTGAGTGGCGAGCTCGGAGAGGGCGGTCACGGCGCCTGCGGCGAGGAGAAGCGCCGCGACGGCGAGCACGAGAATGCGACGAACGCGAAAGCCCTCGGACATGTCCGAGGACTGCGCAGGTGGCCGCACGTTCGAGAAGCTCGCCATTTCCTTTCGCGCGTTAATGCGCGATCTCCAGCCCTTTCATCGACTACAAGCTCGGTCGCACTGAAGTGCTTTCGGGTTGGAAACCGGTACGAAATGCGGTGGGAAGCGAAAAATCCCCCCGTTGGGGGACGGTCGCGGCTTCCAGAGCGGTCTGCGCGGGCTCGGCGATGCCGGGCAGGGGCGTCCTCGATCCGCGTGCCGGACCGCGCGCAGACGGGGCACTAACCCTCGACGTGAGCCCGAGAGTGGGCGCCGTGGACGGTCTCGCCGTGGTCGTCTGCGAGAATGTCCGCGCATGGCGACGACCGAGGACCCGAAGACGCCGCAGGCGCACCCCGGCGGCGTCGACGAGTGGCGACGGGACGCCTACGAGACGTCGCCCGAGCGGCAGGGCGAGGTGTTCTCGACGATCTCAGGTGTCGAGAACGAGCCGCTGTACGCGCCGGACTCCGTCGCGGTCGATTACGAGCGCGAGCTCGGCTATCCGGGGGTGTATCCGTTCACGCGCGGCGTCTACCCGTCGATGTATCGCGGGAGGTTGTGGACGATGCGGCAGTTCGCCGGCTTCGGGACTGCGGCGGAGACGAACGAGCGGTTCCGCTATCTGCTCGAGCACGGACAGACGGGGCTGTCGACCGCGTTCGACATGCCGACCTTGATGGGCTACGACTCGGACCATCCCCGCTCGCTCGGCGAGGTGGGCCGCGAGGGAGTCGCGGTCGACTCGCTCGACGACATGGAGACGCTGTTCGCCGGCATCCCGCTGGGCGAGGTGTCGACGTCGATGACGATCAACGCGCCGGCGGCGATGCTGCTCGCGTTCTACGCGTGCGTCGGCGAGAAGCAGGGTGTGCCGATCTCGGACCTGCGCGGCACGGTGCAGACGGACATCCTCAAGGAGTACATCGCGCAGAAGGAGTGGATCTTCCCGCCGGTGCCGTCGATGCGGCTCGTGGTCGACATGATCGAGTGGTGCTCGCGCGAGATGCCGCTGATGCACCCGGTGTCGATCTCGGGGTATCACATCCGCGAGGCCGGTTCGACCGCAGCACAGGAGCTCGCGTTCACGCTCGCGGACGGGTTCGCGTACGTCGACGCCTGCATCGCGCGCGGCCTGGACGTCGACGAGTTCGCGCCGCGCCTGTCCTTCTTCTTCAACGCGCACCTCGACTTCTTCGAGGAGATCGCGAAATACCGCGCGGCGCGGCGGATCTGGGCGACGCAGCTCCGCGAGAAGTACGGCGCGAAGAATCCGCGCTCCTGGCTGATGCGCTTCCACACGCAGACGGCGGGCGTGTCGCTGACGGCGCAGCAGCCGGAGGTGAACCTGATCCGGACCGCGATCGAGGCGCTCGCCGCCGTTCTCGGCGGCACGCAGTCGCTGCACACGAACTCCTTCGACGAGGCGCTCGCGCTGCCGACCGAGCACGCGGTGCGGCTCGCGCTGCGCACCCAGCAGGTGATCGCCCACGAGACCGGAGTCGTGAACACGATCGACCCGCTCGGCGGCTCGTACTACGTCGAGCACCTGACGAACGAGCTCGAGCGCCAGGCGTACGAGTACTTCGACCGGATCGCGAAGCTCGGCGGCGTGGTCGCGGCGATCGAGGAGAACTTCTTCCAGCGCGAGATCGCCGAGGCCTCGTTCCGCTACCAGTCGGAGGTCGAGGCGAAGCAGCGGATCGTCGTCGGCGTCAACGGCTACGAGCTCGAGGGCGAGCCGCCCGTGGAGATCCTGCGGATCGATCCCGCGCTGGAGGCCCAGCAGATCGCCCGTGTGCGTGCGTTGCGCGACCGGCGCGACAGCGGCGCCGTCGAGGCGGCACTCGCGCGGCTCGGGCAGGACGCCGCGCGGGAGGACCGCAACCTGATGCCCGCGATCCTCGACGCCGCCCGCGACTACGTGACGATGGGCGAGATGTGCGACGCACTCCGCGAGGTCTGGGGCACCTGGAGAGAGACACCCGTCTTCTGAGGTGAAGGCGTTGCTCGAAAAATGGGCGCCGTGGCTGGCGGGTGCGGTGCTCGTCGCGGGCGTCTGCGCCTACGCCGTGACGCGGGCGACGTCCGGCGGGAGCCCGGCCGCTCCCGCCTCGCAGAAGACCGTCCCGCTCGACGCGAAGGCTCGCGCCGTCGCGCGCGAGTTCGTCGCGACGGCCGTGGCAAGAAAGGATCTCGCGCGCGCGTGGACCCTGACTGCCCCCGAGCTGAAAAACGGCCTGACGCTCGCGCAGTGGCTGACGGGGCAGATCCCGGTGCAGCCGTACCCGGTGGCGAAGGCGGCCGCACGGTACACCGTCGAGGAGTCGCATCCCGACGACGCGGTGATGCGCGTCAGCTTCCTGCCTCCGCCTGCGTCGAGCACGCCCGCGGGAGACTTCCTGCTCATGCTGCGCCGCCTCGGCGGCCGCTGGCTCGTGTCCGGCTGGACGCCGCAGGCGATCGTCCGGCCGAGCGGCTGAGCCGCACTCAAATACACTTCCCGCCGTGGCGAAGAAGATCCGCGTCGTCATCGCGAAACCGGGCCTCGACGGTCACGACCGGGGCGCGAAGATCATCGCGCGCGCCCTCCGCGACGCCGGGATGGAGGTCATCTACACCGGTCTGCACCAGACTCCGGAGCAGATCGTCGAGACCGCGATCCAGGAGGACGCGGACGCCGTCGGCATCTCGATCCTCTCCGGCGCGCACATGACGCTCGTGCCGCGCATCGTCGATCTGCTGCACGAGAACGACGTCGGCGACGTGCTCGTCGTCGTCGGCGGAACGATTCCGGCAGACGACGCCGACGAGCTGAAGAAGCTCGGCGTGGCGGCGGTGTTCGGGCCGGGCGCGCCGACCTCCGAGATCGTCGAGTTCCTGCGCGGGGCCGTTCCGGCGTGAGCGTCGCTCGCCTGCGGCTCGCTCCCGTGGGGGAAAGACCCTTGACCCCTCCCCGTGCTCATTGGCCGAAAGTCGGCCAATGAGCGTCGGCGTCGCGCGCGACGACGCGGTCGCGGTCGTGACGATTGACCGGCAGGACGCGCTCAACGCACTCGACGTGCCGACGCTCACCGAGTTGCGCGACCGCCTGCGCGAGCTCGCCGGCGATACGGGGGTGCGCGCAGTCGTGCTCACCGGCGCGGGAGACCGCGCGTTCATCGCCGGCGCCGACATCAAGTACATGAGCGGCCTCTCGCCGGAGCAGGCGAAGGCCTGGGGGGCGCTCGGCCACGAGGCCGGCAACCTGCTCGAGACGATGCCGAAGCCGACGATCGCGGCGATCAACGGCTTCGCGCTCGGCGGCGGGTGCGAGCTCGCTCTCGCGTGCGACATCCGCTACGCGTCGAGTCGCGCGAAGCTCGGGCAGCCCGAGATCAACCTCGGCATCGTGCCGGGTTGGGGCGGCACGCAGCGGCTCGCACGCATCTGCGGCCTGGGCGTGGCCAAGGAGCTGATCTTCACCGGCCGCACCGTCGACGCCGTCGAGGCGCTGCGGATCGGCCTGGTCAATGCCGTCTTCGAGCCCGAGGAGCTGCTCGCGAAGGCGTGCGAGACCGCGGCGCTGCTCGCGGCGCAGAGCCCGGTCGCCCTTGCGCTCGCAAAGCGGCTGTGCAATCTCACGCTCGGCGCCGACCACGCCGGCGGGCTCGAGGCCGAGGCGGATTCGTTCGGCGAGCTGTTCGCGGGCGAGGACGCGAAGGAAGGCCTCACCGCCTTCGTGGAGAAGCGCGAGCCGAAGTTTCTCGGAAGGTAAAGCCGGGGAGGAATTCCTGCTTTCGCGCGGTAATCCGGACCTCCCATGCGCTTCCGGGTCACACTCGCGGGGGCGCTCGCGGCGGGTCTTGCGGCGGCCGCGCCCGCGGGCGCGCTGAACCCGCAACACGCTGGGCTCCAGGTCGCGCTGCGCGCGCAGGGCCTCTACGGCGGTCCCATCGACGCGATCGTCGGCCCGCGGACGCTCGCCGCGATCCGCTCCTTCCAGAAGAGTCACGGCCTGCAGGTCACCGGGCTCGCGGACGTGCGCACGCGGCGCGCGCTCGGGCCGCTCGGCACGCCGCTCTTCGGCTCGCGGCAGCTTGCGCACGGGATGCTCGGCTGGGACGTCGCCGTGCTCCAGTTCCTGCTCAACCGGCACGGCGTGAACGTCCCCGTCAACGGCTACATGGACGGCCCGACCGTGCGGGGTCTGCGGCGCTATCAGGGTCAGCTGCGCCTCGCAGCCGACGGCATCGCCGGCCCAGCGACGTTCACGGCGCTGGGACTGCAGACGCACGTGCCGGTGCGCGCAGCGCCGGCGGTGACGCTGCGCCGCTACGTCGTCGAGCCGGGCGACTCGCTGACGGCGATCGCGGTGCGCGTCGGCACCACCGTCCCGACGCTCGCGCAGCTCAACGAGCTCGACCCCGACCGCCCGCTGCTGATCGGCACGAAGCTGCGCTTCCCGGCGGCCGTCGCCGCACCGACTGCGGTGTCCGCGACGAACGCGGCCACGGTGCGCGAGTCGCTCGGCAGCTGGTCGGCGCACTACGGCATCGATCCGAGGCTGGCCCGCGCGCTCGCGTGGATGGAGTCGGGGTTCAACAACAACGAGGTTTCGTCAGTCGGCGCGCAGGGCGTCATGCAGCTGCTCCCCTCGACCTGGGACTACGTCGAGACCGTGCTGATCGGGCATGCGGTGCAGCACGACGCCGACGGGAACGTCGAGGTCGGCCTCGCGTACCTGAAGCACCTGCTCGGCGTCTTCGACGGCGACGAGGAGCTGGCGCTCGCGGCGTGGTACCAGGGCGAGCGTTCGGTGAAGGCGCAGGGCCCGCTGACGGTGAGCAAGGTGTTCGTCGCCGACGTGCTCGCGCTGCGGCAACGGATGTGAGCCGGTCCCTGCCGCGGCGACGATAGAGTCTCGCCCGGCATGAAGATCGCCGTCTGCGTGAAGCACGTGCCCGAGGGATCGGCACGGCTCGACCCCGGCTCGAAGCGGCTCGACCGCTCGGGCGAGGGGGCGCTCAACCGGTTCGACGCGAACGCGGTCGAGGAGGCGCTGCGGATCAAGGGCGACGGCGACACCGAGGTCGTCGTCGTCTCGATGGGCCCGGAGAAGGCGGCCGACTCGCTGCGGAAGGCGCTCGCGATGGGGGCCGACCGCGCCGTGCTCGTCAGCGACGAGGCGGCGGCGGGCTCCGATCTCCTCGCCACGAGCCGGGTGCTCGCGAAGGCGCTCGAGCGCGAGAGCCCCGACCTCGTTCTCTTCGGCCAGCAGGCGAGCGACGGCGACGGCGCTGTGCTCTGGGCGGCCGTCGCCGAACGGCTGCGACTCCCGGTCGTCTCACAGGCCGCCGAGCTGGCGCTGCAGGACGGTTCGCTGCGCGTCAAGCGCCAGAACGAGTTCGGCTACGACGTGATCGAGGCGCCGCTTCCGGCCGTGGTCGCGGTCAGCGACGCGATCAACGAGCCGCGTTACCCGTCGCTGAAGGGGATCATGGGCGCGAAGAAGAAGCCGCAGGAGCTGCTCTCGCTCGCAGACCTCGGCATCGACGCATCGGCCGCGGGCGACGCCGGCTCGCGGACCGAGGTGCTCGCGCTCGCCGAGCCGCCCGCGCGCGCCGGCGCGCGGAAGATCGAGGACGACGGCAACGCCGCGCAGGCGATCGTCGACTTCCTCGCGGAGAAGCGGTTGATCTGATGTCGATCCTCGTGTTCCTCGAGCATCACGGGAGCGAGCTGCAGAAGGGCTCGCTCGGCGTGCTCACGAAGGCCGCGTCGCTCGGCGACGCCGACGTCGCCGCGGTGGTCGTCGGCAGCGGCGTGCGTTCGCTTGCCGCGGAGGCGGCGAAGTTCGGCGCGGCGAAGGTGTACGTCGCCGAGGACGACGCGCTCGAGCCGCCGCTGCCGCAGGCGCGCGTCGACGTGATCGCGAAGGTCGTGCGCGACGGCGGGTACGACACGGTGCTGTTCGCGAACTCCGTGCTCGCCGCGGACATCGCGGCGGGGCTCGCCGCCCGTCTCGACGCCGGGCTCAACTGGGATCTCGCCGACGTCGTCCGCCGGGACGGCATGCTCGTCGGCAGGCGGCCTGCGCTGCAGGACTCCGTCTACGTCGACGTCGGCTGGCGCTCGGAGCCGCGCATCGCGCTCTTCCGCGCGGGCTCGTTCGACGCGGCCCCGGCCGGCGGCGGCGAGCCGCAGGTCACGGACGTCGCGGTCGAGCTCGAGGAGCATTCGCGGAGCGCGAAGGTCGTCGACCAGCAGCTCGAGGAGTCGACGGGCCCGTCGATCGAGGATGCGGACGTGATCGTCGCCGGCGGCCGCGGGCTCGGTGCGCCCGAGAACTTCACGCTCGCGGAGGAGCTCGCGCGTGTGCTCGGCGGTGCCGTCGGCGCGACCCGCGCCGTCGTCGACGCGGGCTGGTACTCGTACTCGGCGCAGATCGGCCAGACCGGCAAGACGGTGTCGCCGAAGCTCTACGTCGCGCTTGGCATCTCTGGCGCGATCCAGCACAAGGTCGGCATGCAGAGCTCGAACGTGATCGTCGCGATCAACAAGGACGCACACGCGCCGATCTTCGAGTTCAGCGACCTCGGCGTCGTCGGTGACGTGCACGAGATCGTCCCGAAGCTCACCGAGCTCGTGAAGCAGCGCAAGGCTGGATGACGAGCGGGCAGCGCCCTAGCTCGTATCCGCCGCCGTTCGTTGCGCGTGAGTTCGTCGGCGAGCCGACCGACCCGGCCGACGAGCGGATCGAGGTCGGCGTGCTGATCGTCGGCGCCGGCCCGGCGGGGCTCGCGTGCGCGATCCGGCTCGGGCAGCTGCTCGAGGAGCATCCGGATATTGCGGAGCGGCTCGGCGAGGTGCCGGTCGCCGTCGTCGAGAAGGGGAAGCAGCCCGGCTTGCACCTGCTCTCCGGCGCGGTCGTGAACCCGCGTTCGCTGCGCCGCCTGTTCGGCGACCGCTACCGCATCGAGGACCTGCCCTCGTACGGGCCCGTGCACAGCGAGGCCGTCTACATGCTCACGCGCCGCGCCGCGCTGCGGATTCCGCCGCCGCCGACGATGCGCAATCACGGCAACGTCGTTTTCTCGCTCTCGCGGCTGGGGCGCTGGCTCGGCGAGCGCGCGGAGGAGGGCGGCGCGATGATCCTCCCCGAGACGGCGGCGGCGAAGCTGCTCGTCGCGCACGGGCGCGTCGTCGGCGTGCGCACGGGCGACAAGGGGCGCGGGCGCGGCGGCGAGGAGCTGGGCAACTTCGAGGCCGGCTCCGACCTCGTCGCGAAGGTGACCGTGCTCGCGGAAGGAACGCAGGGCCACCTCACGGGCGTCGCGCTCGACCACTTCGGGCTCCGCGGCGAGCAGCCGCAGGTGTGGGAGCTCGGCGTGAAGGAGGTCTGGAAGGTCGCGAAGCCGCTCAGGCACGTGATCCACACGATGGGGTGGCCGCTGCGGACCGCCGCGCGCTACCGCGAGTTCGGCGGCTCGTTCGTCTATCCGATGGGCGACGACATGCTCACGATCGGGATGGTCGTCGGGCTCGATTACCGCGACGTCGAGCTGTCCGCGCACGACCTGCTGCAGGAGTTGAAGACGCATCCGAAGATCCGCGGCCTCCTGCAGGGAGGCGAGCGTGTCGAGTGGGGCGCGAAGACGATTCCGAGCGGCGGGTTCCACGCGCTGCCGAAGCGCCTCCACGCGCCGGGGCTGCTCATGAGCGGCGACGGCGTCGGCATGGTGAACATCCCGACCCTGAAGGGCGTGCATTACGCGATCGAGTCGGGACGGCTCGCGGCGGAGGCCGCGTTCGCCGCGCTGCAGCGCGGCGCGACGCCGGCGACCGCGCTGGGCGCCTATGACGAGGCGGTTCGCTCGAGCTTCATCTGGCGCGATCTGCACGAGGTGCGCGACATGCGCCAGGTGTTCGGCCGGGGCATGGTGGTCGGCGGCGCGCTCGCGAGCGCGATGACCGTGTCGAAGGGGCGCATCGAGCTCGGCAAGCTGCCCGCCGAGCCGGACGCCGACCAGCCGCTGCTGCGCACCAGCCGTGCGGCGCGGTATCCCGCCCCCGACGGGACGCTCACCTTCGACAAGCTCTCGTCGGTCTTCGCGTCGGGGAACAAGACGCGCGACGACCAGCCGAACCACATCCGCATCGAGCGGCAGGTGCCGCGCGAGGTGGCCGAGCTGTGGGCGCACATGTGCCCCGCGCACGTGTACGAGGTCGGTGCGGAGGACGGCGGCGGGACGGTGACCGTGCAGCTCGCCCCGTCCAACTGCGTGCAGTGCGGCGCGATCACCGCGAAGGGCGGCAGGCTCACCCCGCCCGAGGGCGGCTCCGGGCCCGAGTACACGCTGACGTAGGAGGGCTTGGCGGGTAGGGGGACCGGGTCCCGGTGTTACACGCGCGCGCGCGTGGACCCGTGAGCCTGCCTCCAGCCGTAGCGCCCGGTCGCTTCGCCGCGCCTGCTCGTTTTACAGACGCCTTACGCGTTCTGGCAGGAATAGGGCGATCATGTGTCTATGAACCGGCGTCGCTTCCTGTTTCTCGCAGTCGCGCTCGTCGCGGTGAACACCTTCTTCTGGCTCGCAGCGGGTGGTTTCGCGCTGCCGGGGGCGCTCATCAATCAGCTCTTCGGCCCGCGCATGATCCGCTCCGAGGTGCTCGTCCTCGCGCCGGACGGCACGACCCAGGACTACCGGATCGACCGCGGCGTGGTCCTCGCGGTCACGCCCGCGCTGATCACGCTTCGCGAGGCGAACGGCGATGTCGTGCCGATCCAGGTGGATCCGAACGCCCAGGTGCAGGGCGCCGGCCGCCTGAGCAGCGTTTCGCGTCTGCGGCGAAACCTGCGCGTCGTGGTCTACCGGCTGGCGAACGCGCCCGCAAACCTCGTGCAGGTCGAGGGCGTCGGACCCTGAATAGGTAGGCCATGACCGCGACGGCGACCGGGGGCGTCCTGCTGCTCGTCGAAGACGACGAAGCGATCGGCCGTCTCATAAAGGCGTATCTCGAGCAGCAGGACGGCTGGCGCGTGCTCTGGCTGCGCACCGGCGAGGAGGCCGTCGCCGAGCTGCGCCGCCATCCGGTGCGGCTCGTCGTGCTCGACATCGGGTTGCCCGGCATCGACGGCTTCGAGGTCTGCCGCCAGATGCGCGCCCACTCGAAGGTGCCGATCCTGATGCTGACCGCGCGTGACGAGGAGCCGGACCGCGTCGCCGGACTCGAGCTCGGTGCGGACGACTACGTCGCGAAGCCGTTCTCGCCGCGCGAGCTCGCCGCCCGGATCAAGGCGATCCTGCGCCGCGCCGAGCAGCGCAACGAGGACGACGTGCTGGCGGCGCGCGAGATCGTCGTCCGCCGCGACTCGCACGACGTCACCGTCGCCGGCGCTGCAATCGACCTCACCGGCAAGGAGTTCGACCTCCTCGCCTGCTTCCTCGAGCATCCGGGGATCGTGCTCTCGCGCGAGAAGCTGCTCGATCTCGTCTGGGGGATCACCTATCCCGGCGGCACGCGCACCGTCGACGTCCACGTCGCGCAGCTGCGGCGGAAGCTCGGCGACCCGGAGGCGATTCGCACCGTGCGCGGCGCCGGGTACAAGCTCATGGCGGCGTGAGACCGAGACCGAGCCTCCGCTCGAGGCTGTTCCAGACGATCGGGCTGATCGTGGTGCTGTGCGTCGGGCTCACGCTCGGGCTCGGCCTTCTGCTCACTCGCCGTGCGGTCGACGAGGCGACGTTGCAGGACGTCGTACACCAGGCCGCGCTGATCGCGGCGCGGGAGCGTGTCGCCGTCTCATCGTTCACCGACCTGCAGCCCGTGCTGCCCGAGTTCACGAAACAGCACGAGACCTACAAGCTCGACGCATCGTTCCTGCCGGTACCCGCCCGCGAACGGCTGGCGCGGAACCTCCCCGCCGACGGGTCGGTGACGGTCGACGGCCGGTCGTACTTCTTCGCCGCCCAGCCGGTGCAACGGCAGGTCTTCGTCCTCCTGCGCCCGAAGAGCGTGACGAAGTCGCAGTGGTCGCCGTTCGTGTACAGCCTGCTGATCGCGGCGCTCGCCGGCGCCGCGCTCGCGGGCGCCGCGGCGCTCGTCCTCGCGCGCCGGATCGTGCGGCCGGTGCACCGCGTCGCCGAGGCGAGCCGCAGCCTCGCGCGGGGCACGCATCCCGAGCCGGTGCCGGTCGACGGCCCGGCCGAGCTCGCCACGCTTGCGCTCGCGTTCAACGATCTCGCCGAGCAGCTCGCCCGCGCCCGCGAGGCGGAGCGCTCCTTCCTGCTCTCGGTCAGCCACGAGCTGAAGACGCCGCTGACCGCCATCCGCGGCTATGCCGAGGCGATGCAGGACGGCGCACTCGACCCGCAGGAGGCCGCCGCCACGGTTGCCGTCGAGGCCGCGCGGCTCGAGCGGCTCGTGCGGGACCTGCTCGACCTCGCGCGCATGAACCGGACCGACTTCAGCGTCCACAACAGCGAGATCGACCTTGCAGAGGTCGCCGACGACGCCGTCCGCCGCTACCAGCAGCAGGCCGACGGCTTCGGCGTCTCGCTCGTCGCCGTCTCCGACGGCCCTGCGCCGGCCGTGGCCGACGCCGACCGCGTGCTCCAGGTCGTCTCGAACCTCGTCGAGAACGCGCTGCGCATGACGCCGCGCGGCGGCGAGGTCCGCATCGTGACGGCGCCGGGCGTGCTGCGCATCGAGGACACGGGCCCCGGCCTCCAGCCGGACGAGCGCGAGCACGCCTTCGAGCGCTTCTACCTCCACGAGCGCTACGGCCGGGAGCGCACGGTCGGCACCGGCCTCGGGCTCGCGATCGTCAAGGAGCTGACCGAGGCGATGGGCGGGACGGTCGAAGTGTCGAGCGACCCCGGCCGGCTGACCGCGTTCACGGTGCGGCTCACGGTTCCGGTGGGCGAGCCCGTCCGCGTAACCTAGACACGTGGTTTCCCTCGACGACGTCGAGCGCGCCCGGCAGACGATCGCCGGGCGCGTTCACCGAACGCCGCTGCTTCGCTCGGGCACGCTCTCGGAGCAGCTCAGGATCGACGCCCGCTTCAAGGCCGAGCTCTTCCAGCGCACCGGCTCGTTCAAGGTTCGCGGCGCGCTGACGAGACTCGCGCAGCTCGGCGACGACGAGAAGCAGCGCGGCGTGATCTCGATCTCGGCCGGCAACCACGCGCAGGCCGTCGCCTGGGCTGCGCGCGAGGCCGGAGTCGACGCGCTGATCGTGATGTGGCAGGGCGCGGACGAGCTCAAGGTCGCGGCGACGCGGGGCTACGGCGCCGCGGTCGACCAGGAAGCGACGGATCCGGCGTCCGCCTTCGCGCGCCTCGATGAGCTGATCGAGCAGACCGGCCGCGTCCTCGTCCATCCGTTCAACGACCCGGCCGTGCTCGCCGGCCAGGGGACGGTGGCGCTCGAGGTCCTCGAAGACGCACCGGAGCCGGACGTCGTGCTCGTCCCGGTCGGCGGCGGCGGCCTCGTCTCCGGCATCGCCGTCGCGCTGAAGGCCAAGCGGCCGGGCGTGCGCGTGATCGCGGTCGAGCCGGAGCTCTCGCCGGCGCTGCATGACGGGCTGGCGGCGGCAGCGTCCGTCCCGGTCGTCCCTCGCAGCGCCGCCGACGCGCTGAACGCGCCGTTCGCGGGCGCGAACTGCGTCGAGATCTGCCGCGAGCTCGGCGTCGAGTCGGTGCTCGTCAGCGAGGAGGATCTCGTCGACGCCTTTCGCTGGCTCTACGCGCGCATGAAGCTCGCCTGCGAGCTCGGCGCCGCCGCCTCGACCGCCGCCCTGCTCTCGGGGAAGGTCGCCGTCGAGCCCGGTCAGACGGTCGTGGCCGTGGTCTCCGGCGGCAACGTGGCTCCGCGACAGGCCGCTGCTATCCTGGCCAAACCATGAAGGCAGCCATCCATCCCGAGTATGTCCTGGCGACGGTGACGTGTTCCTGCGGAAACACGTTCCAGACGCGCTCGACGAAGCCCGTGCTTCACGTCGAGATCTGCTCGGAGTGCCATCCGTTTTACACAGGCAAGCAGAAGCTCGTGGACACGGGCGGCCGGGTGGAGCGCTTCCAGCGCCGGCTCGAGCGCGCTGAGCGCGCGAAGCGCTCGCGCTAGGGTCGCCGTGCCGACCGTCGGCGGACAGGCCGTCCTCGAGGGCGTAATGATGCGCGGCCCCGGGAACTGGGCCGTCGCCGTTCGCACGCCGAGCGGCTCGATCGCGCACGTCTCGCGGCCGATCGACTCCGCGATGGCACACCACTGGGTGCTGCGGCTGCCGGTCGTGCGCGGCGTGATGGCGCTGGGCGAGTCGCTGGCGATCGGCTTCCGCGCGCTCGCGATCTCTGCGAACTACGCCGCGCAAGAGGAGGGCGCCGACGGCGAGGAGGTGGAGACCGAGCTGTCGCGCGGCGCGCTCATCTTCGCGTTTGCGGTCGCCATCGGCTTCGCGGTGATGCTCTTCAAGGTCACGCCGGCGCTCATCACCGATTGGCTGCCGATCAGGAGCACCGGCTGGTTCGTGATCGTCGAAGGGCTGATCCGGGTGACGATCTTCGTGCTCTACCTCTCGATCATCTCCCTGCTGCCGGACCTGCGCCGCGTGTTCCAGTATCACGCCGCCGAGCACAAGGCGATCAACGCGTACGAGGCGGGCGAGGAGCTCGAGCCCGAGATCGTGCAGCGGTACTCGCTCATCCATCCGCGCTGCGGCACCGCGTTCCTGCTCTGGGTGATGGTGATCGCCGTGTTCGTGTTCGCGTTTTTCGGCCGTCCCGCCTGGTACTGGCTCGTCGCGACGCGGATCCTGCTGCTGCCGCTCATCGCCGGCCTCGCCTATGAGCTGATCCGTTTCGCCAGCCGTCATCAGGGCAACCGCGTCGTGATGACGATCCTCGCGCCGGGCTTGTGGCTGCAGCGGCTGACGACGCGCGAGCCGTCGCTCGACCAGCTCGAAGTATCAATTCGTGCCCTGCAAGAGGTGCTCGCGCAAGAGGAGTCGCGCTCGTCGGACAGTCGCATCGAAGTAATGGCGTAGGCGCAGGGCCGTACATCCGCAACCAGGTTGCCGGAGGCAACCTGGTTGCAGCCGTCCGAACCGTATGTTTCCGACGACCAACTCGACCTAAGGGGGAACGACGATGGCGACCGAGCGGCGTGCTGACGTGACCTGGAAGGGCAGCCTGCTGGAGGGCAGTGGGACGATCACCGCGACCACGAGCGGCGCGATCGGCGAGCAGCCGGTGAGCTGGCCGGCCCGCTCGGAGGACGCGACCGGCGGCAAGACGAGCCCGGAGGAGCTGATCGCCGCCGCGCACGCCGCCTGCTTCTCGATGGCGCTCTCGGCCGGCCTCGCCAAGGCGGGAACCCCTCCCGAGGAGCTCGAGACCTCGGCGACCGTCACGTTTCAGCCGGGCGAGGGGATCACGAAGATCGCCCTCACCGTCGAGGGACACGTCCCCGGTCTCGACGCGGCCGCGTTCGCGGAGGCGGCTCAGGGTGCGAAGGAGAACTGCCCGGTCTCGAAGGCCCTGGCGGCCGTGCCCGAGATCACGCTGGACGCGCGGCTTGCCTGAGCGCTCGAACCAGCCGTTCCACTGGTCCCGGCCGCCGACGTCGTAGTTGAAGAGCCGGACTGCGTAGCTGACACGAAGCCGGTCGCACCGAACGAGTCGGGCAGAAGCGACGAGCCGCGGATCGTCGCAAGTGCGAGATGACGAGCGAGCGGATCGTCTCGTCGTTCACGAGCCCGCCGGCGTTTCGGATCACGTGAGCGTCGCGTGAACTCTCGAAGCTATAGAAAGTAAAGTGCCCTGCGCAAGCGGCTACCCTTCGAGCGTGCCCGCCGGCTTCGACAAGATGATCGAGGACCTCGAGCGCTCCTACACCGAGACGCAGGAGCGCATGTCCGAGCCGTCCGTCTACAACGACCGCCGCGAGGCGGCCGAGGTCGGTCGGAAGCTGAAGGAGCTCGAGGTCCCCTACAAGCTCGCGCAGGCGTGGCAGGCGTCGCGGGCCGATCTCGAGGCGGCGCGCGCGGACGAGGATCTGACCGAGCTCGTGCCCGAGCTCGAGGAGCGCACGGCCGAGCTCGAGGAGCAGCTGCGGCTCGCGCTCGTGCCGAACGACCCGGCCGACCACAAGGACGTCATCCTCGAGGTCCGGCAGGGCGTCGGCGGCGATGAGGCGGCGCTCTGGGCCGGTGAGATCTACCGGATGCTGATGCGCTACGCGGAGCGGCGCGGCTTCAAGGTGGAGGAGCTCAGCTCGAGCCCGAGCGACGGCGGCGGCTTCAAGGAGGCGACGTTCGCCGTGAAGGGCGACGGCGCCTACGGCGTCTTCAAGTGGGAGGGAGGCACTCACCGCGTGCAGCGCGTCCCCGAAACGGAGAGCCAGGGCCGCATCCACACCTCGACGGCGACGGTGGCCGTGATGCCCGAGGCCGAGGAGGTCGAGGTGAACATCGACCCGAACGACCTCAAGATCGACGTCTACCGGTCGACGGGTCCCGGTGGGCAGTCCGTGAACACGACCGACTCCGCCGTCCGGATCACGCACGTGCCGACGGGGGTCGTCGTCTCGATGCAGGACGAGAAGTCGCAGCTTCAGAACAAGGAGAAGGCAATGCGCGTTCTGCGCGCGCGCCTCTACGATCGCGAGCTCGAGAAGCAGCGCGCGAAGCTCGATGCGACGCGCCGCTCGCAGATCGGGACCGGCGAGCGCGCGGAGAAGATCCGCACGTACAACTTCCCGGAGAACCGGCTCACCGACCACCGGATCAAGCTGACGACGCACCAGCTCGACCGGATCCTCCAGGGCGAGCTCGACGAGTTCACCGAGGCGCTGACGGCCGAGGACCGGCGCCTCGCCCTGGCCGGCTGAATGACCGCGCGCGAGGCGCTGGCCGAGGCGGAGCGGCGGCTCGCCGTCGCAGGCGTGGAGACGCCGCGCGTCGACGCCGAGCTGCTCGTTGCACACGCGCTCGGCGTCAGCCGCACGCGCCTGCACGCCGACCTCGACGCCGAGGTCGAAGGGCTCGAGCCACTCCTTGTACGCCGCGAGAGCCGTGAACCCCTTGCGTACGTGCTCGGAGAGTGGGGCTTCCGCCGGTTGACTTTGAAGACCGATGCGCGCGCGCTGGTGCCGCGGCCCGAGACGGAGATCGTCGTCGAGCGTGCGCTGGCGCTGCTCGCCGGCAGCGACGTTCCTCGCGTGCTCGACATCGGCGTCGGCTCCGGAGCGATCGCGCTCGCGTTGAAGGACGAGCGCCCCGACGCCCGCGTCACCGGCGTCGACGTCTCGACGGAGGCGCTCGCGCTTGCGCGCGAGAACGCAGAGCGGCTCGGCCTCGAGGTCGAGCTCCGCGCAGGCGGCGTCGAAGCGGCCGGCGAAGGCTGGGATCTCGTCGTCTCGAACCCTCCCTACGTCGACTCGCTCGCGGGCCTGCAGCGGGAGTTGAGCCATGAGCCGGAGCAGGCGTTGCTGGGAACCGGCTTCCACGTGCGCATCGCCCGTGCCGCACGGACGCGCTTCCTCGTGCTCGAGGTCGGCGACGGGCAGGCCGGCGAGGTCGCGGCGGCGCTGGAGGCGGCCTCCTACCGCGACGTTCGGATCACGCGCGACCTGGCCGGCGTCGAGCGCGTCGTGGAGGGGTGTCGATGAGCGACTGCGGAGACCTCCAGGCCGCCGTTGCCGCGATCCGCGCCGGCCGGCTGGTGATCCTGCCGACAGACACCGTGTACGGGCTGTGCGCCACGCCCTACCACTCGGAGCCGGCTGAGCGCCTCTACCGGCTCAAGGGCCGCGATCCGCTCCAACCGTCGGCGCTGGTCGCCGCCGATCTCGACATGTTGTTCGAGTGCGTGCCCGAGCTGCGCGGCCGCGCTGGTGTGATCGCGCGCGCGCTCCTGCCGGGGCCGTACACGCTCGTGCTGCCGAACCCGGCGCGGCGCTATCCCTGGCTGACCGGGCCGAACCGCCATGCCATCGGCGTGCGCGTCCCGGTGCTGCCCGAGCCGGCCGCGCAGGTGCTCGCGGAGGTGGGGGCCGTGGTCGCAACGAGCGCGAACGCTCCCGGCGGGCCCGATCCGGCCCGGCTCGAGGACGTCCCGGAGGAGTTTCGCGCTCAGGCGGCCGCCGTCGTCGACGGCGGCCCGCTGCCGGGGATCCCGTCCACGGTGATCGATTTCACCGGACGGGAGCCACGCGTCGTGCGCGAGGGCGCCGCGGCGGCGGCCGACGCCATCAACCGCGTCAGCGCCGCGCTCGCGTAGCATCAGCTGCGTCCGGGAGAGGAGAACGCCGTGTCCGTCGCGCAGCAGCAGACCTTCGAGCACCTCACGACCGCAGGACTCGCCGACGTCGACCCCGACGTCGCTGTCCTGCTCGGCGAGGAGCTCGAGCGCCAGCGCGGCCAGATCGAGCTGATCGCGTCCGAGAACTTCACCTGGCCGTCAGTGCTCGAGGCGGTCGGGTCGGTGCCGACGAACAAGTACGCCGAGGGATATCCGGGCAAGCGCTACTACGGGGGCTGCGAGGTCGTCGACGAGATCGAGCGGCTCGCCATCGGGCGGGCGAAGGAGCTCTTCGGCGCCGAGCACGCGAACGTGCAGCCACACGCGGGCGCGCAGACGAACATGGCGGTCTACATGGCCGTGCTGCAACCGGGGGACACGATCCTCTCCCTGCGGCTCGACCATGGCGGCCATCTCACGCATGGGTTGAAGGTGAACTTCAGCGGCCGCCTCTACACGATCGCCGGCTACGGGGTCTCGCGCGAGACGATGACCGTCGACTACGCCGAGGTGCTGCGGCTGGCGAAGGAGTCCCGCCCGAAGTTGATCGTGTGCGGCGGCTCCGCGTATCCGCGCACGGTCGAGACCGACAAGTTCCGTGCGATCGCCGACGAGGTCGGCGCGCTACTCCTCTGCGACATGGCGCACTTCGCCGGGCTCGTCGCGGCGGGGCTGCATCCCAACCCTGTCGAGCATTGCGACTTCGTCACGTCGACGACGCACAAGACGCTCGCCGGCCCGCGCAGCGGCTTCATCCTCTGTCGCGAGGAGCATGCGCAAGCGGTCGACCGCGCCGTTTTCCCCGGCATGCAGGGAGGCCCGCTCGAGCACACGATCGCGGCGAAGGCGACATGCTTCAAGATCGCGATGACGGACGCGTTCCGGCAGTACCAGCAGCAGGTCCGCGCGAACGCGGACGTCCTGGCCGAGACGCTGCAGGAGGGAGGACTCGAGATCCTCACCGGCGGCACCGACACGCACCTGATGCAGGTCGACCTGCGCAACTCGGAGTGGACGGGCAAGGACGCGGAGGAGCGGCTGCACGAGGTGCGGATCACGGTCAACCGCAACACCGTTCCCTTCGACGAGCGCCCGCCGACCGTCGCCTCCGGCATTCGCATCGGCACGCCGGCGATGACGATGCGCGGCTTTGATGAGGACGACTTCCGCGAGACGGGCCGGATCGTCTGCGCGGCGCTGACGGAGTCGCCCGATCTCGCCGCGCTCCAGGCTCGTGCCGACGCCCTCTGCGCGACGCACCCGCTGTACCCCGGTTTCCGCGGCTACACGAGCTACATCGCATGAGCTCTCGAGTCGAGACACGCCGCCTCACCGTCGTCGAGCATCCGCTCGTCCAGCACAAGCTCAGCTACCTGCGCGACAAGGACACGCCGACCGTCCACTTCCGCAAGCTCGTCAACGAGGTGACGCTGCTCCTCACGTACGAGGCGACGAAGGACTTCGAGACCGAGCCGCACGAGATCGAGACGCCGCTCGAGCCGATGACGGCGCAGCGGATCCACGGGAAGAAGGTCGCCGTCTGCCCGGTGCTCCGCGCCGGGGTCGGCATGCTCGACGGCGTGCTCTCGCTCGTCTCGAGCGCCCGGGTCGGCTTCATCGGCATGTACCGCGACGAAGAGACGCTCGAGCCGGTGCAGTACTACATGAAGCTGCCCGCCGACCTGGAGGAGCGCGACGCGATCGTGCTCGACCCGATGCTCGCGACCGGCCATTCGAGCAGCGCCGCGATCGACGCCGTGAAGGAAGCTGGGGCGCACTCGGTGACGCTCGTCTGCATCGTCGCGGCGCCGGAAGGGATCGAGTGCGTGCACGAGCGCCATCCCGACGTCCACATCGTCTGCGCGGCCGTCGACCGGGGCCTGAACGAGCGCGGTTACATCATGCCCGGGCTCGGCGACGCAGGCGACCGGCTCTACGGCACGAAGTAACGTGGGGTCATGAGCGTCGCTCGCCTGCGGCTCGCTCCCGTGGGGGAAACCGTGTTTCCCCCGCGAGCCCCCTTCTTCGCAGGGTGTGCGGGGGAACCTCCCGGTTCCCCCGCAAGAACCTCGACCCTTCCCCACGCTCATTGGCTAAAGGTCGCCCAATGAGCGTCGTCGCGATCGCGCGAGACGTCGGCGTCACGCACCACAACGTCCTCCACGTCCTCGGCGCGCACCTGCAGGTGGTGTGGGGCGCGCTCGTCGCGTTCGTCGTCGTCGTGCTCCTGACGCCGGCGGTCGGCGGCATGGCGCGGATGCTCGGCGCCGTCGACGCCCCGGGCGGCCGGCGCCTCAACCGGCGGCCGATCCCGCGCCTGGGCGGGCTCGCGCTCTTCCTCGGCATCTTCGTGCCGGCGCTCGCGTTCCTGCACCTCGGGCGCGAGACGCGCGGCCTGCTGCTGGGCGCCGCCGTTGCGGTGACGGTCGGCGCGATCGACGACTTCCGCGGGCTGCGCTGGTTCGAGAAGCTCGGCGGCCAGATTGTCGCGGCCGCGATCCCGACCGGCTTCGGCGTCTGGGTCGACCGCTTCACCTTGCCGTTCATCGGCATCCACACGCTGCCGGCCTGGCTGGGCGTGCCGCTGACCGTGGTCTGGATCGTGGCGATCATGAACATGGTCAACCTCCTCGACGGCATGGACGGCCTCGCGGCGGGTGTCGCCGCGATCGCCGGCGTCACGTTCGCGGTGATCGCGCTCTCGCTCGCAAAGCCGGACGCGGCGATCCTGTCGGCGATCGTGTTCGGCGCCTGCGTCGGCTTCCTCCGCCACAACTTCTATCCGGCGCGGATCTTCATGGGCGACTCCGGCGCGCTGCTGCTCGGCTTCGTGCTTGCCGCCGTGGCGGTCCAGGGCCTGCTCAAGACGGCGGCGACCGTCGCCCTGTTCTTCCCGCTGCTCGTGCTCGCCGTGCCGATCGTCGACACGACGTTCGTCGTCGCCCGGCGTCTCAAGCACGGCCAGCGGGTGTTCGAGGGCGACCAGGCGCACCTCCATCACCGCTTCCTGCGGCGCGGCTTCTCGCAGCCGCGCGCGGCGCTCACGATCTGGGCGTGGTGCCTCTCCCTTGCGGCCGCCGCGCTCGCGACGCGCTTCCTGCCGGTCCACGCGCACGGCGTCTGGCACCTCTGGCCGCTGCTCGGGGCCGCCGCGACCGGGCTCGTCGCGCTCGGCATCTCGGTCTACGTCGTCTACGTGCTCGAGATCGTGAAGGTGGCGAACCCGTACCACCGGCGTCGTGAGGAGGAGCTGCGCCGGAGCGCCTGACGCTGGACCGGCGCTACGGGACGGCGGATCCATGCACGAACTCGCGCCGAAACCGCATCGTGACGCCCCTTGAATGTGTCACAAAGCACGCAGGTGACTCTGGTATTCTCGCCCGCGCATGCCGGCCGCCTCCCGCTCGTCCTTCCACCCCGCCGAGGCGGGCGCGGTCCTGGCCGGCACGCTCGGCGCCTGCGCAGGCGGCGGCGCGCTCGTGGGCTGGGCGGCCGGGAACGCCGGCTACGGCGTGCTCGGCGGCGTCTGCGTCGGCCTGCCGGCCGGCGTCTTCGCCGTCTACCGGCGCTTCAAGGGCTACTTCTCGTGATGGCGGGTGTCTTCTCGACGCCCCGGCCCGCCCCGGGCCGGCGTGCCCCCATGCTCGCGGGCGCCGGTGTGATCGTGGTCGGCCTGCCGGTCTTCCTCGTCGGCGGCTTTCCCATCGGGGGCTGGGCGCTCGGCGCGGTGCTGTGGGCTGCGGGCGAGGCGCTCGGGCTCTGGCTTGCAAAGCTCCCCACCGGCGCCGACCATCTCCGCAGCTCCGGCGTCGTCGGCGTTGCGATGGCGTTCCGCGGCATCGGCGCGATGGTCGTCCTGCTCGCGGTGACGGTGGCGAACAAGCCGCTCGGCATCTCGGCCGTCGTGCTCTACGCGCTTGCCTATACGCTTTCGCTAGGCATCTCGCTCGTCGAGTACTTCGGAGGTCCGCAGCAGTGAAGCGCCTGACCCTCCTGCTCGGCACCCTCGCCCTCGTCGCCGCTCCGCCGGCCGGGGCGGGAACCTTCAATCCCGCGAACGAGTTCGAGCTGAAGCAGTGGGTCTCGATCCACCTCGGCCCGCTCGACATGTCGATCAACAAGGCCGTCGTCTATCTCGCGATCAGCGCCCTGCTGACGATCCTGCTCGGGATCTTCCTCATGCGCAGCCGGCTCGCGCTGCTGCCAGGCAAGCGGCAGACCGTCGGCGAGGCCGTCTACGAGCTCGCGCAGACGCAGATTGCGGAGCAAGGCCTGCCGGCGAAGGCGATCGGCACCTGGTTCCCGTACGTCGCGTCGCTCTTCCTCTTCATCTGGACGATGAACATCCTGGGCTTCATCCCGCTCCCGCTCACGGGCGACAGGTGGCACGGCGTGCCCACGTGGGGCATCTACGCGGTCACCTCGCAGCTCTCCGTGACGCTCGTGCTCGCCATCTTCAGCGTGCTGTTCACCCACGTGGAGGGGATCCGGTGGAACGGTCTGAGGTACTTCAGGAGCTTCGTCCCGGCCGGCGTTCCCAAGGCAATGATCGGGCCGATGGCCGTGCTGGAGACGATCTCGCACGTCTTCCGCGTGATCAGCCTCAGCGTCCGGCTCTACGCGAACATGGTCGCCGGGCACATGCTGATCCTCGTCTCGATCGGGCTCATCTTCATCCTCACCGGCATCACGTTCTACATTGCAGTCCCGTTCTTCTTCGTCCTCGGGCTCCTGTTCTACGCGTTCGAGCTCGTCATCGTCGTGACCATCCAGGCGTTCATCTTCGCTGCCCTGACCGCCATCTACATCGGCTCGGCGATCGAGCCGGCGCACTAAGGCGTTGCTTGCAATGCCGACCATAAAAGGTCGCGCGGGCTTTGCCGGCGCGACCGACTAAAAGGAGGAGGTTCGTGCTTCACCTATTGATTGCATCAGGTGACGTCGTCAAGGCCGGCAAGGCGCTCGGCTTCGGCCTCGGCATGGGACTCGGGTCGCTCGGTGCCGGCATCGGCATCGGCACCGTGTTCGCGTCGATGATCCAGTCGGTCGCCCGCCAGCCGGAGCTGCGCGGCGAGCTGCAGGGGATCATGTGGCTCGGCTTCGCGCTCACGGAGGCCGTCGTGTTCTACGGCCTCGTGGGTGGGTTCCTCGGCTTCGTGCTCGTCTCCGGATGAGCCAGATAGCTCCCGTGCTCGGGGCGTCTAGCCCGCTCACGAAGATCATCCCGGGTCTGATGATCTGGACGATCGTCTTCTTCGTGATCGTCTTCTTTGCGCTGAAGTACTTCGCGTTCGCACGGATTCAGGCGCTGATCGACGAGCGGCGCGAGCAGATCAGACGTGCGATCGAGGAGGCCGACAGGGCGCGCGAGGAGTCTCGGCGGTTGCTCGAGGAACATCGGAAGCTGGTCGGCGAGGCGCGCGGCGAGGCGGAGCAAATCCTTGCCGAGGCCAGGCGCACGCGCGAGTCGATGGAGCTGCGCATGCGCGAGGAGACGGAGCAGGAGCGTGTGCGGCGGCTCGAGGAGACGCGGAAGGAGATTGCCGCGGAGACCGCTCGGGCGCTCGTGCAGATCCGCGCCGAGGTCGCCGAGCTCACGCTCGAGGCCGCGTCGCGCGTCGTCGGCCGCGTGCTCGACGCGGAGCGCGATCGCGAGCTCATCTCCGAGGCGGTCGGCTCGCTCGACTTCTCGCGCCTGGAGGAGCGGGTCTAGGTCGATGGCGGTCGCGCACCGCATCTACGCCGAGGCGCTGTTCGAGGCGGCGGAGGAATCCGGCCGGCTCGCGCAGGTGCATGAGGCGCTGGTCGACTTCGCCGCTGCGATCGAGCAGACGCCGGAGCTCCGCTCCGTGCTGCGCAACCCGCAGCTCGAGTCGGCGGCGAAGGCGCGCATCCTCGCCGATCTCGCCGGCGACGAAGAGCCGCTGTTCAAGAACTTCCTCCTCCTCACGGCCGAGAAGGGTCGTGCGGGCGAGCTCGAGGAAATCGCGCGCGAGTTCGAGCGGCTGATGGCACGTGCGGAACAGCGCCTGGCGGTCGAGCTGACGACGGCGCGCGAGCTGACGGACGAGGAGGCACGGGCGATCGTCGCGCAGATCGAACAAGCGGCCGGACGCAAGGTCGAGGCGTCGCGCGGCGTCGACCCGAGCCTCGTCGGCGGGATCGTGCTCCAGGCGGGCTCGTATCGCGTGGACGCGAGCGTGCGCGGGAGATTGGAACGACTCAGACAGGAACTCGCGAAGAGCTAGGAGAGACACTTGAAGCTGCGCCCCGAAGAGATCACGTCGATCCTCAGACAGCGGATCGAGCAGTACGACGTCGAGACCGACCTCGCCGAGGTCGGCACCGTCCTCCAGCTCGGCGACGGTATCGCCCGCATCTACGGCCTCGAGAACGCCGTCGCGATGGAGATGCTCGAGCTCGAGCACGGCGTCGTCGGGCTCGCGTTCAACCTCGAAGAGGATGATGTCGGCGCGGCGCTCTTCGGCGAGTGGGAGCTCGTTTCGGAGGGCGAGCCCGTACGCCGCACCGGCCACGTGGCCAGCGTCCCCGTCGGCGAGGGGCTGCTCGGCCGCGTCGTCGACCCGCTCGGCAACCCGCTCGACGGGCGCGGCCCGATCGAGTCGGACGAGCGCCGGCCGCTCGAGTTCAAGGCGCCGGGCGTCGTCGCACGGCAGCCGGTGAAGGAGCCGCTGGCGACCGGGATCAAGGCGATCGACTCGATGACGAACATCGGCCGCGGCCAGCGCGAGCTGATCATCGGCGATCGCTCCACCGGCAAGACGGCGATCCTGGTCGACACGATCCTCAACCAGCGCGACACCGACGTGCACTGCATCTACGTCGCGATCGGCCAGAAGGCCTCGACGGTCGTCCAGGTCTACGAGCGGCTGCGCGATGCCGGCGCCATGGAGTACACGACAATCGTCACCGCGGCCGCGAACGAGGCGGCGCCGATCAAGTGGATGGCGCCGTTTGCAGGCTGCGCGATGGGCGAGTACTTCCTCTTCAACGGCAAGCACGCGCTCGTCATGTACGACGACCTCTCGAAGCACGCGGATGCGTACCGGCAGCTTTCGCTGCTGCTCCGCCGCCCGCCGGGCCGCGAGGCGTTCCCCGGCGATGTCTTCTATCTGCACTCGCGGCTGCTCGAGCGCGCGTGCAAGCTGAACGAAGAGAACGGCGGCGGCTCGCTCACCGCGCTGCCGGTGATCGAGACGCAGGCCGGCGACATCGCCGCCTACATCCCGACGAACGTCATCTCGATCACGGACGGCCAGATCTTCCTCAACTCCGAGCTGTTCTACTCGGGCGTCCGCCCGGCCGTGAACGTCGGCACGTCGGTGTCGCGCGTCGGCGGCTCGGCGCAGACGAAGGCGATGCGGAAGGTCGCCGGCCGCCTGCGCCTCGACCTGGCGCAGTACCGCGAGCTGGAAGCGTTTGCGCAGTTCGGCTCGGAGCTCGACAGCGCGACACAGCAGGCGCTGACGCGCGGCGAGAAGATGGTCGCCTCGCTCAACCAGCCGCAGTACCAGCCGTGGCCGATCGAGGAACAGGTGGTCTCGCTCTACGCCGGCGTCAACGGCCACCTCGACGACATCCCGACCCCGCAGGTGCAGCAGTTCCAGGATGAGCTGCGCGAGCACCTGCGCACCGAAGTCTCGATCTACAAGCAGATCAAGGAGACGGGTGAGCTTCCGGACGAGCTCGCACAGAGGCTCGACGCGGAGATCGAGAAGTTCAAGCACTCCTTCAACGTTCGGGACGAGAGCTCGCTCGTCTAGGTCCGAATGGCGTCGCTCCAGGACATCCGCCGGCGGATCGCCTCCGTCCGGAACACGCGCAAGATCACGAAAGCGCTGGAGCTCGTCGCCGGCGCGCGGCTGCGTCGTGCACAGACGCGGATCGAGGAGATGCGGCCCTACGCCGACCGGATGCAGGAGCTGATGATCGGCACAGCGCGCGAAGCGGCGTCGTTCCGGAACCTCGCGCTCATGCAGCGGCGCGACGTGCACCGGATCGCGGTGCTCATCATCACGGGCGACCGCGGCCTCGCCGGGCCGTTCAACAGCCAGGTGCTGCGCCGTGCCTTCGAGTTCGAGCGCACCGAGCGCGCGGACGGGCACGACGTCGCCTGGCTCGTGACGGGGCGCAAGGGGGCGTCGACGCTGCGCTTCCGGCGCTACGAGCTCTCGGCACAGTGGGCAGGCTTCGCGGACAAGCCGACGTACGCCGACGCACAGGCGGTCGCGCACAAGCTCGCGGAGATGTACACGGCGGAGGAGGTCGACCGGGTCGTCCTCATCTTCAACCGCTACGTCTCGCCGCTCGTGCAGCGTGTGACGACGACCGACCTCCTGCCGATCCCGGAGCACGTCCTCGGCGCCGAAGAGCGGGGAGAGACGGAAACGCGGGCGCTCCGCGGCGACTTCATCTACGAGCCGGAGCCGGAGGAGATCCTGCAGCGCCTGCTGCCGGTGTACGTCGATACGGAGATCTACCGCGCGCTGCTGGAGTCCGCGGCCTCGTTTCTGGCCGCGCAGATGACGGCGATGCGCAACGCGTCGAAGAACGCCGCCGAGCTGATCGACGACCTGACGCTCGCGATGAACCGCGCGCGCCAGTCAGAGATCACGCAGGAAATCCTCGAGGTGGTCGCAGGGGCCGATGCCCTCTCGGGGTAGTTCGCCGCATCTGCAACCAGGTTGCGGAACGCAACCTGGTTGCAGCCGTAAAACGCCCTAACTCAGACGCACGTTTGCCGTCATAAGAGATGTGGGAGCCGTCCAGTCGGTCGAGTGTGAGCGTGCCCGTGTCTGGGTTTCACTCGGGCTCGACAGTGAGTTGTCAGACGTCGAAGGAGCGCTGCTGCGCGCGCACGTCGGGCGTTGCGCGGTCTGCGCTGATTTCGCGCGCGACGTGGGCGGGCTGACGCAGGAGATCCGCACCGCGTGGCCGCAACGGCCCGCCGTGATGCGCGTGTCGTCGCACCGCCGCAGAGTCGCGACGCGCCGTCTCCAGCTCGGCGCCGCCGCCGCCGCCGTGGTCGCGATCGCGGCCGGCTTCGGCAGCCTGGCCGGCTCCCTCACCTCTCCCTCGGCGCCGCCGTCGCACGCCGGCGCCGGCCGCTCCGTCGCGCTGTAAACTCGCTCCCGCTTCGGCAGGCGCTTTTCCGGGGCGCCGCGCTCACGCCCGACCACGCTCCAGGAGACTCATGGCCGACCAGACCAAGAACGGCAGCAACATCGGCAGGATCGTCGAGATCAAGGGCGTCGTGCTCGACGCCGTCTTCCCGGGCAAGCTGCCCGAGATCAACCACGCGCTCCGCATCGAGGCGCCGGCGCCCGACGGCACGGGCACGGTGGCGCTGATCGCGGAGGTGCAGCAGCACCTCGGCGACGACCGCGTCCGCGCGGTGGCCATGGACACGACCGACGGCCTGGCGCGCGGCACCGAGGTGGTCGACACGGGCAAGTCGATCGCCGTTCCCGTCGGCGACCAGACGCTGGGGCGGATCTGGAACGTGATCGGCGACCCGGTCGACGGCAAGGAAGAGGCGAGCGGCGAACGCTGGCCGATCCACCGCGACCCGCCCTCGTTCGGCGAGCTGTCGCCGAAGGTGGAGATCTTCGAGACGGGCATCAAGGTCGTCGACCTGATCGCGCCCTACGTCCGCGGCGGCAAGGTCGGCCTCTTCGGCGGCGCCGGTGTCGGCAAGACGGTGCTGATCCAGGAGCTGATCCACAACGTCGCGCTGCAGCACGGCGGCGTTTCCGTCTTCTGCGGTGTCGGCGAGCGCACGCGCGAGGGCAACGACCTCTACCTGGAGATGCAGGAGTCGGGCGTCATCGACAAGGTGGCGATGGTCTACGGCCAGATGAACGAGCCGCCGGGCGCGCGCCTGCGCGTCGGCCTGTCCGGTCTCACGATGGCGGAGTACTTTCGCGACCAGGGCCAGGACGTGCTCCTGTTCATCGACAACATCTTCCGCTTCGTCCAGGCGGGCTCCGAGGTTTCGGCGCTGCTCGGCCGCATGCCGAGCGCGGTCGGCTACCAGCCGACGCTCGCCACCGAGATGGGCCAGCTACAGGAGCGCATCACTTCGACGCGCACCGGCTCGATCACGTCAGTGCAGGCGATCTACGTGCCGGCCGACGACCTGACCGACCCTGCGCCGGCGAACACGTTCGCGCACCTCGACTCGACGACGGTGCTCTCGCGTGCCATCGTCGAGAAGGGGATCTACCCCGCGGTCGACCCGCTCGACTCGACGTCGCGCGCCCTCCAGCCGGGGATCGTCTCGGACGACCACTACCGCACCGCGACGCGCGTGCAGGAGGTGCTGCAGCGCTATCGCGACCTGCAGGACATCATCGCGATCCTCGGCATCGACGAGCTCTCCGACGAGGACAAGCTGGTCGTTGCCCGCGCGCGCAAGATCGAGCGCTATCTCTCGCAGCCGAACTTCGTCGCCGAGCAGTTCACCGGCACGCCCGGCGAGTACGTGAAGCTCGAGGACACGATTCGCGGCTTTACCGAGATCCTCGACGGCATGCACGACGACCTGCCGGAGCAGGCGTTCTACATGGTCGGTGCCATCGAGCAGGCGGTCGCGCGCGGGAAGGAGCTGCGCGGCGAGGAGTCGGCCGGGCGCGAGGCCGAGCCGGCCGGCGCGACCGCGTAGGAGCACTGATGGCGGACCATCCGCTGTTCTCCGTCTCCGTGGTCACGCCCGAGGGCGCGGCGTTCGAGGGCGATGCCGAGATGCTGATCGTCCCGGGCGCGGCCGGGGAGATCGGCGTGCTCGCGCGTCACGCGCCGCTCGTCGCGATGCTGAAGGCCGGCTCGACGCGCGTCCATCTCGGCGACGGAGAGCTCCGCGAGTTCGCAACCGGCCCCGGCTTCTTCCAGGTGCTCGAGGACCGGGCGATCGCACTCGTCGACGACGCGGTCGCGGCGGGGGAGATCGACGACGCCCGGGCGCAGCAGCAGCTCCAGGAGGCGCAGGCCGAGCTCGAGAAGGTCGAGCGCGGCGAGTCCACCGCCGACCGGTGGCAGCTCGAGCAGCGGATCCGCCACGCGGAGAACCAGCTCCGCGTCTCGGGGCATCAGGGCTGACGCCCTTCGCTCCGTGCTCGCGCTCATCTTCGATCTCGACGGCACGCTCATCGACACCGTGTACGCGCACGTCTTCGCGTGGCAGCGCGCGCTCGACGAGGCGGGCATGCCGATCGACGGCTGGCGGATCCACCGGCGTATCGGCATGAGCGGCGGCCTGTTCGCGCGCGCGGTCGCCCGGGAGGTCGGCCGCGAGCTCACGCCCGCCGAGACGGACAAGATCCAGAGCAGGCACGGGGAGATCTTCCGTGAGCTGCTGCCGGAGCGGCGCCCGCTGCCCGGTGCCGTCGACCTGCTCGCCGATCTCCGCGCGCGCGGCGTCGTGTACGGGATCGCGACGTCGGGCCGGCATCCGGAGATCGACGCGTCGCTCGAGGCGCTCGGTGTGGGCGAGGAAACGGTCGTGATCGAGCGCGGAAACGTTGCGCGCGCCAAACCCGAACCCGATCTCTTTCTCGCCTGCCAGGAAGCGCTCGGGGTTGAGCCGGGCGACTGCTACGTCGTCGGAGACGCGGTCTGGGACCTGCTCGCCGCCCGGCGTGCCCGCATGCTCAGCATCGGGCTTCTGAGCGGCGGCTACGGCGCCGACGAGCTGCTCGCTGCCGGCGCGTACCGCGTCTACCAGGACGTCGCGGAGCTGCGCAGCTCGCTGGACGAATTGGGTCTCTAGTGGACGCGGCCACAAGTACGGTTGTGCGTCTGGCGGCCCGCAAACGCGGCGCATGCCGTTGTCCTCGGTCGGCCGCATACCTGCGGGTATGCGGCCTCCCTGCGTCCTAGGCCTGCTTG
>Ga0116116_1000739_pt1 | contig 31230 bp, 30 predicted proteins | sample June2015DPH_10_1_FD_89722 | JGI IMG/M metagenome (GOLD analysis project Ga0116116, IMG submission 89722) | Peatland microbial communities from SPRUCE experiment site at the Marcell Experimental Forest, Minnesota, USA - June2015DPH_10_150 | ecosystem: Environmental > Terrestrial > Soil > Wetlands... | reverse complement strand
GAAAACGGGCTCCAGAGACCCAAACGAACCTCGCAGATCCCTGCGGATCAGCCCAAAACGGCCAGCGATCAGCTCGCCAGAGAACCGGAAAGCAAAAAACCAGCGTTTTTCCGCAGCCTGTTAGGCACCTCAGGGGGCGCAGGAGGCCGCGGTCCGGCGTGCAGCAGGCGGATGGCGCCGTAGTCGGTGCTCAGGCGGATCATGGGCCCGCCCTTGCCATAGCTGCCGGAAATGGCAGGCGCCTCACCCTCTTTCACCACTTTTAAGCCGGGGCCCGCGAAGTCGCATTCCACTTCACCGTGGCGTGAGGTAGCTTCGATTTGGAAGTTCGCTCCAGCCGGAAGCGCCAGCTCAATGGCGCCATTTTTCGATTCCACCTGGATGTCGTGGGTGGGCGGGGTGGAAGTTCGCAGTGAGACCTGGCCGTTGTTGTTGACGATCCGCACGCTGTGTTTGAACTCGTTAACCGTGATGTCTTTCTGCTGGGTGGTGAGGTCGAAGGGACCGTCGATGCCATTGAGTTCCAGCGAGCCGACCTCCATGTAGAGGCGGCCGGAGAGTTTCTGCGCGGTCATGTCGGTTCGCGTCGAATGGTAGCGCAGGGTTTGCGCCACATTGCGGAACTGCACGGCGCCACTGAACTCGCCCGTGACGCTGACGGTGCCGGAGACTCCCGCCACATCCACGTCATCACCGCGTCCGTCCACTTCCACACTGCCTTTCAGGTCGCGCACCTCCGTCAAACCGCCGGACTTGTGGATTTTCAGCAAGCCTTCGACTTGGGTGGCGCGCACGTCGCCGTGATGGGTAGTAAGCGTCTGGTCGCCGCGCAAGGCGTCCACCAGGATGTCACCGCGTTCGGAGCTGACTTCGCTGCTCGTGCCTTTGGGGACGCGCAGGCTCAGGTCGACCGTGACGCGGTGGCCGTCGTCGGCCAGGGAGCGCCGGTTCGACCGGAGCACATAGTGCCCGGTTTGCTCCACGAGCTCGAACTTCAGGTCGTCGGCCAGTTTCTTGGCTTCGGCCTCGTTCTCAGCCCGGATGTTCTTCTTGGCCATCACGTCGATGACGGATTGGTCGGCGCCACGAATTTCCACGTCCCCGCGCTGGTCTTCCAGCAACAGGTGCGGCTCACCCTTGACGGCCTGCGAGAGGGTTTGGGTATAAGTGTAGGAATTCGTGAAGAGCCCGGTGATCTCGTCGTCGTTAATATGCCATCCCCAGTCTTGCCAGGGGCGCAGCACGATCTTGGACACCAGCGTGCCCATCGCCAGGATCAGGATGAGCAGAACTACTTCGCTGCCGGAAAAAAGCGGGGGCGGGATGGTCTCCGGATGGGCCTGCGCCTGCACGTAATCGATGAGCTTGGAGAGTCCCCAGAAAATGATGAGGATGGGCCAAAACTTGGCGATGACTTGCCAGGGATGAATGGCGGGATTGAAGTTTTGCCACAGAAAGATGCCGCCTACCCCGATCAAGGTCAGTGCCCAGAAGATTGATCCGCGACGATATGTAGTGACGCTCATGTTTACCTCCCGCGCTTACCGCGGGGCAACCGCAGCTAGATCCTGGGCCCTTCGGGAGGGCGCGGCGGCCGGGTCGTATCCAACAGTTTCAAAACGCCAATCACCACCAGCAGCACCGGCCAGGTCTTGCCGATTCCCCAGCCAGGTACGAACTGGTCAAGAAGAAACATGACTCCGAGCAGAATCAGGAGAACGGGAAACATCAGCCCGCTCCGACGGTAACTTGGTTGTGGTAGTGTTGCTCCCATGGTCTTCTTCCTCTGGCCCGGCGTCGGCCGGAGCCCTCTCTCTGCGAACCGTCTCACTTCCCTTGCTTGATACGTTCCAGCTCCAGCTCCAGTTCCCGCATTCTGCGTTGGTGCTCCATTTCTTCGATGTGCAGCTTCTGGTGGACTTCCATTTCCTTCTCGCGAATCTTGACGAGGTGAGTGATGGCCACGATCAGCACGACCATGGCGAAAACCCCGAGGGGAACGACGAATGGTGACATTCCGAATTACCTCCTCCCAGCCTCTCGGCCCGACCCCGGAGGTTCCTTGGCCGCCTAGTCCCGGGGAGAATGGGTCTTGGCTTTCTCCAGCTCGATTTCGAGTTGTTTCATCTTCGCCAGGTGTTCCATCTCCCGAATGCGGAGATCCTGGTGATGCTGCAACTCCTTCTCACGCGCTTTGAACCAGAAGACAATGGCCACGATTCCGATGACCATTAGCATTCCCGCGATGGGGATGAATTCTTCGGGTATTACCATTTCACACCTCCGCCGGAACCCGGCGTTCGAATCCTCTTGTGTCCGCGCCCGCTTCGGGCGCCTTGGAAAGGGGCCAGCGAGATCAGTTTGCCGCCTTCCCCATAGCCTGCACCGCCTTGGCTTTCTCCAGTTCCAAGTCAAGCTCTTTCAGCTTGCGCTGGTGCTCCATTTCGCGGGTGCGCATATCCTGATGGACGGCCAGTTCTCGCTCGCGTGCCTTGTACCAGAAGACAATGCCGACAATCGCAACGATCATGGCCATGCCCCCGAAGGGTATGAAGAAGACTACGGTGGGTATGCCTTCCATCATCATCTCCTATGCGTCTCCATCCGGGGGGACACCTGGGTTTACGTGCCCTTGCCGAGGCGCGCTTTCTCCAGTTCCAGCTTGGTTCTTTCGATTTCCATTTCCTTCATCTTGCGCTCGTGTTCCATCTCCTGCTGGCGAAGCTGTTGATGAGCCATTAATTCCTTTTCACGCATTTTGCTCATGGAAGTGATGGCCACGATGATGACTACCATCACAAAGACTCCCAGGGGAACGACGAAGGGACCATCCAGCATGTGCATGACTCTCCTCCTGCATTCGGGATTCGGGAATCGGGATTCGGGTTTCGCCCGATTCCCGAATCCCGAACCCCCGATTCCCGCGTTTAAAGCCCCTTGGGGCCTGGTATATTACTCGGTCCTTCCGGGAGTTTCTCCGGATTGGCCGGGGCCACCGGAGTCTCGGGTCTATGCCCACCGAAGCGGCGCTGCAGCAGCAGGAAACCCACCACGATCAGCAAGACAGGCCAAAACTTGCCGATCTGGTTGAAGACCGGCACGCCAAGGTTGTCGAGAAGGAACATGGCGCCCAGGCCAATCAGCAGCGCGGCGCCAATCGGAGCGTTCATCTTCATGTCGCCCAAACCGAACCACTCCGGGACAGACTGGCCAGAACACTTGGCTTTGGCGGTTTGGTACGAGTCAATCACCATATAGAAGTAGAACGCCGCAGCGCCCAGCCCGAAGATGGTGTCCAGGGGGCCGTGGACGCGGTCCCCCAGGGCGATGAGTGACCCGAAGATCAGGACCTGCAGCATACCCTTGAGGACCTGCCCGTTGTAAATAGCACCCACACCGGGGATGAATCCCAGGGCCAGCGCCACTCCGGGACTCGGGCCGGTTCCGGAACCCAGCGGTGACAGGGGAGTGTGCAAGCGCGTCGCCAGGCAATTCTCGCAATAGACCATACCGCCGACTTCGCGCTTACAGTCATTACACACTGACCGGCCGCATTGTCCGCAGTAAACGAAGGCGTCGTTGAGGGGGTGATTGGCGCATTTCATTGGGTTAAACTCCTTCCCGCCCCGGCGAGTGCAGTCGGTCTCCCGACCGCAGAGGGAGCCCGTCTGACCAGCGGGGGCGCTTCGACCCCTGAGCCTCCCGTCGAGGCTAACTGAGTCTGGCCGGACGGCGTGCCTTGGGTCGAACCGCCGGCGGGCGCTCCAGGTTGGGGGGGTGCTTCCTCTTGATCCTGCGGCTGGCCGCGCATCTGCCGGAGGCGTGACTCAATCTCATACACCAGCCGTAGGTCGTAATAGAATTTTTCCGCGCGGGCGTACATCAGGTGCCCGGCACGGTTGGCCCGGAAATACCACGTGCGGGGATTCAAATCCTCGAATCGTAAGTTCCTCAGGTTGAGCCCGGCCGCGTTGACAATGATCGAGAACGCGAACACGGTCATGGCGACTGAATACGCGACCCGGGGTTGAAGCACCGGCCGGAAGTAGGCGGCAAGCTGCTCAAGCAGGGTGGGTTTGCGCTCGCCGACCGTGGCCAGCAGGATCTTCGAAACGAGCCAGGGGGTGGGCTCCGCTTCCTCCGCCGACCGGCACAACTCCAGCACGCGCCGGACGTCCTCCACCAGCCCGCGGCAGGGGGCGCATTCGGCTAAATGCGCCTCCACCGCCGCTCGGCCGGCCGGGTCCAGGAACCCTTCCAGGTAATCGCTCGCCAGGTTTTCAATCTCCAGGTGCGTCATGGCTCGCTTCCCGCCTTTGCGGGGCCTCTCACTCCTTCCATACGCTTTAAGACCCGCGCAAGTTCCAATCTTCCCCGATTAATTCGAGATTTCACCGTGCCCTGGGGGACCCCCAGGACCTGGGCGATCTCCTCGTAGTCAAGGTCATGCAGGTCGCGCAGGACCACGGCCTCCCGCAAGTCCGGCGACAGCCGGTCAAGACCCTGCTGCAGCAGTTCCTTCCGCTCCCGAGCCTCCACGTGGCTGGTTGGCTCCACCCCCGGGCCGGGCTTCTCTTCGAAGGTCGCCAGGTCATCCTCGATCGACGACGTCATCCGATCCCGCTTGGTGCGCCGATAATGGTCTACGAGGTGGTTGCGTGCCACACGGTGCAACCATGTGGAGAATGAGCCCTGCCCGGCATCGTAACTCCGCAAAGTTTGGAAGATTTTAATGAAGACCTCTTGCGTCAGATCTTCAGCTTCCTCCGCCCTTCCCGTGAAGCGGTAGCAGAGGTTATAGGTTTTCCGGGTGTAGACCCTGAGCAGACCTTCCCAAGCCGAGTTTTCGCCGGCGAGGCACCGTTTAAGCAACTCCACATCTTGGTCCACTACACCGTACCTCGGCCGGTTGTGACAGGTCGCCAGCTCGGCGCGATACCCCGGCCAGCGAAACGGTCAGGAAGCTCGGCGGCATTGTAGCAGAAGGGAGCCCCGTGCCGCACCAGACTGTTTGTCCATGCGTGCAAATGGTGCATTTCGGGATTCAGCGCGCGTCTCATGGGAGGCTCGTCTCGACCTGATGGGCGCGCCCAGCGCGCGGAGAGCTCGACCGATTCAACCACCAGTCCGTTTCTGCCGATAGCCGATATGGGGAGGTGTTTCACGTGGAGCGGGGCGTCTCCAGCTTTCGCCGCTTCATTCCCGCCATAGCGCGAATCCATGACCCATACCGGACCGCGATCCCCGCCGCGTCGCGCCGGAGCGGCAACGCACGATTCCGCCGTGCTCAGTCGGAGGGGGGAAGTTTTCCTCCATAGTTGGACTCGACCGAATCAGACTCACGGGTAGGAACGAAGAGAACGGGGACCCGCAGGGCGCGTCGGAACTTTCGTTCTCCACCCGAGCCAGACGACTACGGCGATCATGCCAAGCCAGCCGATCAGACGGACGACAGTGGCAATCTTCGTGTCATATTCCAGCACGCCCATTTGCGTGAACAGCGTGGCCCAGTCGTGCTCGGCCAAATCCGGATCACCGACGGTGACGTACTGCAATTCCATCCGGCGCGAATCCGCCATGTATGTAGCGACGTTCAGGAAGTTCTCAAAGAAGAAGAACGCGCAAAACGCGACGCCGGTGAGCTGGCGCTGAGCCACAAAGTAGAGGGCCAACAGCGCCGGCACACCGATCTGCAGGATCGTTCCTCCCGCCACCATCAGGGTGTGGCCAAAATAGCCGAAGAGCAGGTGCCCGCCCTCGTGGATGGGCACGAACACGTAATCGATGAGAAGATAGCCGGTCCTGTTCGTCAGTGCGTAGAGGAGGAAGATACCGTAAAAGGCCAGCCAGCCGATCCGCACCGGCTTCGAGACTGGCGTCCAATCTTCGCGGAGTGCCTCAAGCAACTCCCAATCCATCAGGCCTCTCCCCAGCAGAGTTCGAATGGCGCCCCTGCTGTCATTCTGAGCCCTTCGCTCTGTCATCCTGAGCGAAGCGAAGGACCTCGGCAGTTCGCCTGGGTGAGTGAAAAGGACAAACTGCGGGGGTTCTTCGCTCGCTGCGCTCGCTCAGAATGACAACGTATGCGCATTTGTAGAATCAGGCAAATGCGGGGATCCTTCCTTCGTTTCACTCAGGACCGGTCGCCGCGGACGACCTCCTCAGGATGACAGTCATGGCGGTTATTCCGCAGCCTGTTTAGCAACTACGTCCGGATTCTAATCGAAACCAGCCCGCTGCGGGAAATTTCTCTGGGCATAATCCGCGGGTGTATGGCACCTGCTGCCCCCTCGCCTTGACGCACCCCAGCTTTTCCCCTAGAGTTCTATTCTTACAAACGTATGGTTGCGTCCCGTTGCCAGGAAGTCCCTTTTGCCGAGCAGGTGTTTTCCGTGCCCTCTAAGCGTCTCATATCCCTCTGCGTGCTGTTGACTGCGCTCGTGGCGCTGCCGGCTTACGCGCTCAGTCCCGTGGCCGCGCGCCACGGCATGGTGGCGTCGAGCGAACCGCTGGCGAGCCAGGTTGGAGTGGAAATCCTCCGGGCGGGCGGAAACGCGGTGGACGCCGCGGTGGCCGTGGGATTCGCGCTGGCCGTAACTTTCCCCCAGGCCGGGAACCTGGGAGGGGGCGGCTTCATGCTGATTCGTATGGCGTCGGGCGACGCGGTTGTAGTGGACTACCGCGAGCAGGCGCCGGCGGCCGCCTCACCCACCATGTACCAGGACGGGCAGGGGCATTTGATTCCCGACGCCAGCAGCGTCGGCGCACGCTCCGCCGGAGTTCCCGGCACGGTGCGGGGTCTGGCGCTGGCGGAGGAAAAGTATGGCAAGCTGGGCCTCGGGCGTGTCATGGCGCCGGCCATCCGCTTGGCCAGGAACGGTTTCCCCCTCAGCTACGAACTCGCCCAAGTGTTGGAGGGGGAACGCGCGCTGCTGGAGGAATTCGACGGTTCGCGCCGCATCTTCCTGCCTCACGGGCATCTCGCCGAGCCCGGGACAACCTTCCGGCAACCGGACCTCGCGCGCACGCTCGCGGAAATTGCCCGGCGCGGCTCGCCAGGGTTTTACCAGGGCGCGGTGGCCCGAGCGCTCGTCGCGACCATGCAGAAGTACCACGGTCTGATCTCGCGCGCGGACTTGGAGCAGTACCAGGCCAAGTTACGCCCGCCCCTGGTCGGTCACTTCCGCGGGTTCGAGGTTTTCAGCGTTCCGCCGGCCAGTTCCGGCGGCACGATGCTCATCGAAATGCTCAACGTGCTCGAGCCGCTCGACCTGGGCACACCGAACTCCTATGCCGCGATCCATCTGATCGCGGAAACCATGCGCCGCGCTTATGCCGACCGCGCCACTTACTTGGGCGACCCAGAATTCGTCTCCGTGCCGGTTGCCGGCCTCACGTCGCCCCGCTATGCCGCCCTGCTGCGCGACGAGATTCTCCAGGCGAAGCCGGAAGCTCCCGTCCGGCCCGGCCAGCCGCAGGCTTTTGAATCCGGCTCGACGACGCATTTCTCCGTGGTGGACGCTGAGGGCAATGCCGTCTCAAACACTTACACTCTGAACGGCTGGTTCGGCTGCGGCGTGACCGTGGAAGGCGCGGGCTTTCTGCTGAACAATGAAATGGACGACTTCGCGGCCAAGCCTGGTGAGCCCAACATGTTCGGGCTGATGCAGGGCGAAGCCAACGCTATCGCGGCCCACAAGCGCCCGCTCTCCTCCATGACCCCCACCCTCGTGACTCGCGATGGCAAGGTTCGGCTCGTGCTGGGCTCCCCCGGCGGCGGCACCATCATCAATACCGTACTACAGGTATTGCTGAATAACCTAGTTTATAAGATGGATATATTGCAAGCGGTGACCTCGCCACGCTTCCATGATCAATGGATCCCAGACACTCTGACGCTCGAGCGCGTGGGCTTTTCTTCTGACACCCTCGAGAAATTGCAGCAGGCAGGCTATCCCCTGAGCTTTCGCGATGGCCTGGGCGACTGCGAGGCCATCGCGCTCGACCCCGCGTCGGGATGGCGCTTCGGCGCTTCTGATCCCCGTGCGGATGGAAAGGCGGTCGGCTACTGATGGAATATGGACTCTCCACCTATCTCTACGTTAACGAGCGGCTCAGTTCACACATCCTGGATCAAATCCTGGGGGCGGGCATCCGGAACCTCGAGCTTTTCGCGGCCCGCCAGCACCTCGACTACACCGACCCCAACCACGTGCGCGACGTGGCGGAATGGTTCCGCGACCATCAGGTGAGCCTGCACTCCGTGCATGCCCCGCTTTACGCCGACGCGGATTGGGGGCAGCGGGGCGGGCTTGCCGTTTCCATCGCCTACCTTGAGCGCCGCCTGCGCATCGATTCCATGGACGAGGTCAAGCGCGCGCTCGATATCGCGGACCACCTGCCTTTCCGCTACCTCATCCTGCACATGGGGTTGCCGGAGGAGGAATACGGCATCAACAAATTCGATGCCGCCATGACCTCGCTCGAACATCTCAACGTCTACGCCAAGGAGCGTGGCGTGCAATTGCTTCTGGAGAACATTCCCAACGAACTCGGCACGCCCGAGCGCCTCGTGCACTTCCTCCAGTACACGCGTTTGAACCTGAAGATTTGCCTGGATGTAGGCCATGCCTATATGACTTGCGGCGTGCACGCGGCGTTCGAGACCCTGCGCGAACGCATCGCCTCCACCCACGTTCACGACAATCGCCGCGAAAAAGACGACCACCTGATGCCCTTTGAAGGTGAAATCGATTGGACGGAAACCGTCCGTGAGCTGAGCCGCGGCCAGGGCCAGTTTCCGGTGCTTTTCGAAGTGCGCAACTACGGGCCGGAGCGGAGCAGCCTCGCGCGCCTGGCCGGAGTCATCGACCGCATGGAGAACCTTGCGGGAGGAGGAATTGACACTTGACCCCTACGGTTGAAATCCGCCGAGTCTCGGAACACGTGGCCCAGGAAGTAACCCTCGAAGGCTGGCTTTACAACCTGCGCGAAAGCGGCAAGCTGCTGTTTCCACTTTTCCGCGATGGCACGGGAATCATTCAAGGCGTCGTGGTAAAAAGCGCCGTTCCGCCGGAGATATTCGACCGCGTGCGCGGCCTGACCCAGGAGTCTTCCCTGCGCGTCACCGGCAAGGTGCGGGCCGACCAGCGTGCGCCGGGAGGCTATGAACTGGACGTCTCTAACGTGGAAGTCCTGCAGCTCATTCCGGCGGACGCTCCTTACCCCATCACGCCCAAGGAGCACGGGATTGAGTATCTCATGGACCACCGCCACCTGTGGCTGCGCTCCACGCGCCAGCGCGCCATCCTGGGTGTGCGCCACGAGATCATCAAGGCGGTGCGCGATTTCTTTGACGACCGCGGCTTCACCCTGGTGGATACCCCCATCTTCACCCCCGCGGCGTGCGAGGGCACGACGACGCTCTTCGAAGTTAACTACTTTGACGACAAGGCTTACCTCACGCAGTCCGGGCAGCTCTACAATGAAGCTGCCGCTATGGCTGTCGGCAAGACCTACTGCTTCGGACCCACCTTTCGCGCTGAAAAATCCAAAACGCGGCGCCACCTGACGGAGTTCTGGATGGTTGAACCGGAAGTCGCCTTCGCCCACCTCGAAGACACCATGGCGCTGGGCGAGGAACTGGTAGCCTTTGTGGTGGCGCGCGTGCTGGAGAAGCGCCGGCCGGAGCTCACCACGCTGGAGCGGAAAATCGAGAACCTAGAGAAGATCCGGCCTCCCTTCCCGCGCCTGAGCTACGACGAAGCCGTGAAGATTCTGCAGGAGAAAGGGAGCGAAATCCAGTGGGGCGGTGACTTCGGCGGCACGGACGAAACGCTGCTTTCCGAAAACTCCGAAAAACCCATCCTGGTTCACCGTTACCCCAGCCAGGTAAAGGCCTTCTACATGGCGCCCGACCCCGCGCGCCCGGATGTGGCGCTGTGCGTGGATATGCTTGCTCCCGAGGGCTACGGCGAAATCATCGGCGGGGGTGAACGGCTTGCTGACCTCGCCTTGCTCGAACAGCGCCTTCAGGAGCACGGCCTGCCCCGCCAGGCCTTCGAATGGTATCTCGACCTGCGCCGCTACGGCACCGTGCCCCACTCTGGCTTCGGCATGGGTATCGAACGTGTCGTGGCCTGGATTTGCGGGCTCGAACACGTGCGCGAGACGATTCCCTTCCCGCGCATGTTGTACCGCCTGACTCCCTGAGGAGCGGTAAGCGAAACGCCGGAGTCCCAGGAGTGACCGTCTGGTACGGAAATTATGACGATCGGATTACTAGAATCATTCACGAAAATGGAACCCCTGAAAAACAGAAGGCAGATTTAAGAACATTTCACACAGAGTCCACGGAAAGGCTCATTAATGAAATGCTAGAAACCCCACAACACAGAGGACACGGAGAAGCAGTGGGTGGAGGTTAGGCCTTACTCTGTGGCCTCTGGGCATCGGACTCTGTGCCCTCTGTGTGAAACTTGTTTTTGACAATGACTGAACGCGAGCGGTTGAACAAGATCACGGAGAGGATCATCGGCGCGGCGATGCAGGTTCATCGGACGCTTGGTCCCGGACTGCTCGAGTCCGCTTATGAGGCCTGCCTCTCATATGAGCTGAGAAAAGGAGGGCTGGACGTCGAGCAACAGAAGCCCGTGCCACTCGTTTATGAAGAGGTCAAGCTTGAATGTGGTTATCGTATGGATTTGTTGGTGGAACGTTCGGTGGTAGTTGAGGTCAAGTTCGTCGAGGCCTTGGTGCCGGTTCATGCGGCTCAGACATTGTCCTACTTGCGGCTTTCGGGATGCAAGCTGGCGCTGCTGATCAATTTCAACGTAACTGTGCTGAAAGACGGCATCCGGCGCTTTATTAATGGAGCAATTTGAGGTATCAACATCGTGTTGCTCCTCTAGCAGCATGCTGAAAATCAAAATCCCCGGAACTCGTCGAGATCAATCCGATTATCGATCTCATGAATAAAACCGCGATTCTGGGCGTGGGGCTTGCGGCTTCGGCCCTGGGGAAGAAGATCTTGTGAGCAAGAAAATCCGCGTGGGCATACTGTTTGGAGGCCGTTCGGGCGAGCACGACGTCTCGCTTCTTTCCGCGGCTTCGGTGATGAAGGCGCTCGATCCGGCGAAATATGAAATCGTGCCCATCGGCATCACGCGCGATGGACACTGGCGCGTGGGTTCCGGAGCGGTGCAACTTCTGGCGCAGGTTCTGGAAAGTGGCGAACCCGTCACGCCCTCCGTGGATCCCGCCGGACCCAAGCTTCTGCCGCTTTCTCCCTCGACTCCGGCCCGCAGTTCGCGACCGGAAGTTGACGTGATCTTCCCTGTTTTGCACGGCACTTTCGGCGAAGACGGGACGGTGCAGGGTTTGCTGGAGCTGGCGGACCTTCCCTACGTCGGCGCGGGTGTCCTTGCCTCCGCGGTGGGCATGGATAAAGATGTGATGAAGCGCCTGTTTCGCGACGCCGGCCTGCCCGTCGTTCCCTGGGAGCTCGTCCGGCGCGCGGATTGGGAGAAGGATCCCACCGCCGTGCGCAAGCGCATCGAAAAGAAGTTGCGCTATCCGCTGTTCGTGAAACCCGCTAACCTCGGCTCGTCGGTGGGGATAAGCAAGGTTCACAACCGGCGCGAACTGCCCGCGGCAATCAATCTGGCCGCGCAATATGATCGCAAGATCCTGGTTGAGAAAGGAATCGACGCCCGCGAGATCGAATGCTCCGTGCTCGGAAACGATCACCCCCAAGCCTCCCTGCCGGGCGAAGTGGTGCCGGTTAACGAGTTCTACGATTACGAAGCGAAGTACATTAAGGAAGGCTCCGAACTCATCATTCCGGCCCCGCTCACTGCCCGGCAAACGCGGCGTGTTCAGGAGGTGGCCGTGCGCGCTTTCCAGGCCATCGACGGCGCCGGCATGGGGCGGGTGGATTTTCTCCTCGACCGCAAGACGGGAAGGGTTTACTTAAACGAGATTAATACCATCCCGGGCTTCACCTCCATCAGCATGTATCCCAAATTATGGGAAGCAAGCGGCGTCCCATACTCCGAACTTCTGGATCGCCTGATCGAACTGGCCCTGGAGCGCCATCGGGAAAAGTCCTGTACCCGCTTCACGTACTCGCCCAGCAGTTAGGATTGTGGTTTCTGACTTGCCGCAGCACGGGCGGGGTGGCGCAGACATCGTTTTTGGATGTCTGCGTTATGAGATTCAGGGTATGGGATCCACGGCGAGGGGGAGGCATCTTGGCGGCAGCAGAACCGGAAGCTCGACCCTGGCCGCTGGTCAGGAGAGGAAGCGAGGGGGCGGTCGAGAAGGCGGGTGCGGCGATAGGGTGAGGTCGTGTAGATGATTGAGCCCGTAAAAGCGCCGCTGCCGGTGCGCCGCAGACATCAAACCATGATGTCTGCGCCACCCGCCAAAGCGAACCTAGCAAAGAGAAAGGCGGAAGTGCTCAAGTTCATCCGCTACGCGCTCTTTCGTAATCCGGAGGCACGGGAACCATGAAGCGCAAGATAATTTTACCCATTCTGCTGGGGGTCGCCCTCGGCGGCGGAGTGGTCTATTACAAAGCGGTCACGCAGCCGCGACCCATCGTGCTGAACGGGATCGTCACCACCAACGAGGTGATTGCGAGTTCGCAGATCCAGGGGCGACTCGAGCAGGTGCTGGTGAAGGAGGGCGACTTGGTAAAACCCGGACAGTTACTCGCCGTCATCGACCCTCAGGAACTGCGCGCGGACGAGTCTTATTACCTCCACTACCAGCGGGGGACGGCCGCGCAGGTGAGTGAAGCCGAAGCTGCCTTGAAATTCCAGGAGGACCAAACTCGCGACCAGATCAAGCAGGCGGAAGCCGCGCTGGCCGCGGCCCAGGCCCAGGCCGAAGAGGCTAACGCCGACCTGGAGCTTGACCGCCTGAATTACCAGCGCACCAAGGGCCTGAACGATCAGAAGATCGTTTCAGAACAGTCGCTGGATCAGGCGCGCGCCGCCTTCGAGGCACAGCAGGCGCACCTTGAATCACTCCGCAAACAGGTGGAGGCTCAGCGGGCGGCAGTGGCGCTCGCCCGCTCGAACGAGGATCAGATAGCCGTGCGGCGGAATCAGTTAGCCGCGATGCAGGGGCAACTGGCGGCCGCCGGCGCGCAAAGGTCAAAGGCGCAGGTCCGCCTGGACTACACGGAAATCCACGCGCCCATTCCGGGAGTCATCGCCGTGCTGGCCGCACGTCAAGGTGAAGTGGTGAACATCGGCCAGCCCATTGTCTCGATTGTCGACCCCGATGATCTCTGGGTGCGTGCCGATGTGGAGGAGACGTACATCGACCGTGTGCGCCTGGGCGACCGCCTGACCGTGCGCTTGCCCTCGGGGGCGGAGCGCCTCGGAACCGTCTTCCATCGCGGGGTCGATGCCGACTATGCAACCCAGCGGGACGTGAGCCGAGCCAAGCGGGACATCAAAACGTTTGAGCTCCGCCTGCGCGTTGATAACCGCGACCGGCGGTTGTGGCCCGGCATGACCGCTTTCACCACGCTTCCCGCGCCAGACGCACGCTAGTGTCGATTTGCAGAAATAGGCGATCGATCCGATGGCGTGTCATTCTGAGCGTAGCGAAGAATCTGCATTTCCCATCCTTTGAAACAAATGCAGATGCTTCGCTACGCTCAGCATGACATCGGTGGTTTCGAATGTGTCACTAATTTCTGCAACTTGACACTAGCGCCGGTGGGAGAGGAATGCTTCTTCATTCCTCCCTCTTGCCGTTCGTATCGTACACCTCAACGGAGCCATACTTTTCCAGCACCTGACGAATGGGCTGTTTCTGGTCGTTGCCAGGCTGTTTGGCGTCGCCCACGCACACAATTTGCAGATGGTCAATATCCACGTACTTCCGGGCTGCCGCCTGGACCGCGTCCGGACCCGTCTGGGCGACTTGCCCGGGGTAACGGTCCCAGTAGTCCATGGGGAGGCCGTAGCTCTGGACCAGCATCCAGCGGGACAGAAGCTGCTGTTGCCGTTCCAGTGACAAGGCGAAGCTGGAAACGATCGCGTGGCGGGCTTCGTCCAGTTCGGCCTCCGGCACCTTTTCGTCCCGAATGCGCTTGAATTCCAACATCAACTGTTCCAGGGAGCCGTCGGTCACGGCGTTGCGCACCTCCGTGTTCGCCGCCCAGGGTTCACGGTATTTATCGTCGCCCACGCGGCTGTAAGCGCCGTAGGTGTAGCCGTGCACTTCCCGCAGATTCAGAAACAGGCGTGCCTGCGGGCCGTCCCCAAGCACTTGGTTCATCACCGTAAGCGGGATGTAGTCTGGATCCGCGCGGCGTGCACCGTAGTCCCCGGCAACAATGTTGGTCTGCACGGAGTCGGGGCGGTCCACAAGGTAGATCTTGGTCGAAGCCGCCGGCGGTAGGTGGCTCCAATCCGGCTTCGGCGGCGGCTGGCCCTTCCAGTCGCCGAGGCTTTTCCGGATGAGCGCCAGGATCTCATCCGGTTTGACGTCACCGACCACGCCCAGGATGGCGTTGCCCGGAACATAGTAGCGGGCGTGGAACTCTTTCAAGCGCTCCGGTGTGGTGGCCCGGATGGATTCCGGAGTGGGCAAAGTAACCGCCGCCGGGAAGTCCCCGTAGAGTGCCTGGTGGAACTTCTCCTCCGCCAGCGCGGAAGGCTGCGAGCGTTCCTGCTCGAGCTCTGAAAGCTGTCGTTGCTTGTACTTCTCCAATTCTTCAGGGGGGAAGGTGGCATTCAGCACGACATCGCTCATCAACTCCAATATCTGGCCGGCGCTGGGAGCCAGACCCGAAGCTGCGACCGTGGAATTGGTGGAGCCGAATCCAGAAGACGTACTCAGCGAGGCGCCGATATTGTCGACGTCCGCCGCCAACTGCGCGCTCGTCCGGTGCGTCGTGCCCTCCCGCAGCATTTCGGCGGTGAAACTCGCCAAGCCGGGCGCCTCTTTCGGGTCTGACATGTCGCCGCCTTCGACCCAAAGCATGAAGTTTACCGTAGGCAGCTTGTGCTGCTCGATCACCAGGACGGTCAGCCCGTTCGGAAGCTTGGTCACCACCGGCCTGGGCAGATGTACCTGGAGGATGTCATTGCTCACCGGAGCACGGTTGAGGCGCGTCACCTTGGAAAGTTCGGCGCCGTGCTGGGCTTGAGGGAAAGCCGGCAGGGCCGCAGCCAGCGCGGCCAACAGTATTGCCAAAAAGGAAATCACAAACCTGCTCTTCGCCGTCATGGTTATTTTCCCTCCCTTTGAGCTTTCGCAGAGGTGCCCTGGGCGGCGGCCGGAATGTCCGTGACCACCGCGAGCTGCTCCGGAACCAGGTACTTCTTGGCAGCCTCCTTCACCTGATCCGCGGTTACCGCATCGAACTTGTCCACGATGGTGTTGATCAGGTTCGGGTCATCGAAGTAAACCGCATATTGGCCAATCTGGATGGCGGTGCCGAGATCGGCTTGCCGGAACCCAATCTGCTGCCGCAGGAACTGGATGCGGGCCTTCTCAAATTCTTGCGCGCTGATGCCGTCTTTCTGCACGGCGGCGATCTCATCCCGGATGGCCTTGGCGCAATCCTCCGGCTTCACTCCGGGCCGCAGGAAGGCGTAGACGTAAAGCAGGCTCGGGCCGCGCCTTGGATCAGCCTGCGCGAAGACCTGGGTGGCGAACTGTTTCTCCTTCACCAAATGCTGATAGAGCCGGGAGCTTTGTCCCTGGCCGAGCACATTGGCCAGTACGCGCATAGCGTAGTTATCCGGCGTGTTGCCGGCTGGAATGTGATAGGCCATCAGCACCAGGGGCGTCCGCGCCAGCGGGTCCTTGATCGTTTCGCTCCGCTCACCGTAATGCGGGGGTTCGGTCATGTCGACGGACGGAGGTACGGGCTGCGACGGAATGCCGCCGAAGTACTTCTTCACTTTCGCCAGCGTTTCGGCGGGATCCAGATCCCCCACCAGCGTGACCACGGCGTTGTTCGGCGCGTAGTAGATGCGGAAGAAGTCCTTCACATCCTCCACCGAAGCTGCATTCAAGTCGGCCATATCGCCGATGACCGAGTGCTTGTAGGCAAAGTTGTCGTAGGCGAGGTTTTCGATGTCCAGGTAGGCGTGGCCGTAAGGCTGATTGTCTTCGCCTAGCCGGCGCTCCTCCTGCACCGCGTTGCGCTGGTTATCGAGATTGGATTGGTTGACCGCCAGGGAGTGCATGCGGTCGCTTTCCAGATACAAGGCCAGATCCAACTGGTTCTTGGGCAGCGCTTCGAAGTAGTTGGTGCGATCCTCGCTGGTGGTGCCATTCATATTGCCGCCATTGTTGAAGACGAGGATGAAGTGCTCACCCTTGCCCACGTTCTCCGAGCCCTCAAACATCATGTGTTCGAACAGGTGGGCAAAACCCGTGCGGCCCGGGCGCTCGTTGCGCGACCCCACGTTATAGGTGACCGCAATACCAAAAACCGGCGCCGTATGATCAACCGAGATGATCACGCGCAGGCCGTTATCGAGTTTCTGATCCGTGAATTCCACTCGCGGGAGCTTCGGCTGCTCCGCCCGCCCCGGCTGCGTCGCGATGAGCAACCCACCGAGCAGCAGCCCACTCCATCGATATCTTTTCATCGTCGGCTCCTACAGATTCTTTTTTCTCCTGCGGATGACGTCATTCTCTTCCAGGCTTCATCTTAACTCAAGTGGAATTCACTGGCGAGAAATCGAGCAGGCGCGGCACGCAACCCGGCCCGGGTTAGGCCGAGGCTGCCGCGATGGACTCCGGCGCGTTGGAACGCTTATTTTGTGACGGCCCCTTCGGGTTTCCCCTCCGTCAGCACCAAGCGCGGGAAGGTGGACGGGTTCCCGGGGCTGAGGCGGAACAGGTGGTCTTTCTTGGATTGCAGCGTGATGCGTTCCAGGTCTTCCTCATGGGTCCCTTTGGCCGGGCGGATCACCCTCCTCACACCGAAATCCAGGCCCAACTCGTAACCCAATGCGAACTTGCCACCGGCAAAATAGGACACCGGAATGGCGATGTCTCCCGAGTAGCCATGGGCGGTTCTTTTCCAAGCGGTATGGATTTCCTGCATGTAGGAGTGGGGCTGCGCGCGCGGCGGCAGGTAATCTTCATCGGAAAAAATGCTGGGCTGAACGTCGGCGAAGTTCCCAGGGCTGAAGTAGAGCGCGTACTCGTCGCCAGTGGGCTCCTGCGCGAAGAAGTTCTTACGGAAGCCGGTTTCAAGCATGAGCACAAAGGTGTCACCATTTTGAATGCCGCGCGCGAAGAACGGCTGATAGAGATCCGGGTCGCTGACGTCCACGCCCACATAGAAATAGCTCTCGTTCCAGGCCAGAGCCACACGGGCTGACAGATCTCGCGGGCCCTTCCAGTGTTGGGCGCCCGACGTGACCCGCGCTGCGTCGTCGAGCCTGTAAACCGGGCCGCTTAGCCACTTGGCAAAATCGCCGTCCAGGTTGGGCGTCTGGGCAAGCTGATAGGCCGAAAGCGCCTCGTAGTTTTCATCCCATTGGAGTTTGCCGTCCGGGAGGTGCTGGAAGGCCGGGTCAGCTTTCACCTCGGCCAGGCGCTCGAGGTTGTGCTTGAGCGCGGGAGAAATCTCCGACAGCAGCCGCTCGAAGCGCTTCTGGTTGCCCAGGCGCTCGAACGCCGCGTCTAAATCCCACAGTTCCGAGGCTATCTTCAGCACGTCGACCGGCTGCCGGCGCTCGCTGTTAAGCGGCATGAATATCCCATCCTCCCAAGCGTACGTTCCGAAGGCCTTGAGGAACGGCGCCAGCAGGCCTGGCGCGTCTTTGCCGTATTGGCTGACCACAGCGTGCGTTTCGGATTGGGTATGGTCGTACGCTGCGGGGTTCCAGAGATAATCGGCGATGGTCTGGAGGGGGATCATCGAGGCGTGCGCCTGGTTCATGGGATTCGAAAACAGTCCGCGCAGCACGGAAGGCAAATTAGGCTCGCGGCCGGTGAGGGGCCCCAGGTGGCGGCGCCAGGGCGAGCCGTCGATGACGGGGAAATTGTCCCACACGATTGGCTTGCGCTGGATGTACCCGCCCCACTCGCGCGCCTGCTCTACGGTGATGGCAGGAGAAAACACTTTCGGGCCGGTCCAGACGATGGAGACGCCGCGATCGACACCCTTGCCCAGTTCCTGGATGTAGTCCCGGCTGCCCCATTCGTTGGTGTAGGTCGTGGGCGTGAGCACCAGGCGGTTTTCTGAAGACTGCGCCGTCAGATACTTGTGGAGTTTGTTGGTCAAATAGGTGTGCGCCTGCGCCAGCGTCTTGAACTGAGCCTTGTCCTGCGCGTCCTCGAGATCCTGGGGCACGTCGTCGAGGAAAAGCGCGTAGCAGGAGACGCCCAGCTTGCCGACGCTCGCGAGCTTGTGGGTCAGCACCTGGAAGTCCTGCTCACTGGAGTAAGCCATGCTGAGGCCGGGGCTGATGGCGAAGCAGAAATCCACAAAGTTGTGGTGCGCCGTATCCACCAGTTCGCCGAGGCGCTTCAAATCCTCGGACGGGTAAGCGTCGCGCCACAGCTTGCGATGGTAGGGATCATCCTTGGGCGCGTAATAGTAAACGTTCATGCCGTGCGCGCCTTCAAAGCGCAGGATGTCGATGCGGTCCTGGTGTGTCCAGGGCGTGCCGTAGAAGCCCTCCACGACTCCCCGCTCCAGAAAAGAGGGAAAATCCGCAATGACGGCGGAAGTGCCATTCTTTTCCACGCGCACGGCCTGGGGGTGGGGGATGAGGGCGCGCGTGAGATTCGACGGCCAGATGGTCACGAGATCCGGAACACGCAGCAAGGCGTTGTGAAATCCCTGCGGCGTGCCGGCAATAATGCGCAGGCGATTCGGCACCGAGGCGCGCGGATAAGTGGCCTGCAGGATATAGCCCTCCTTCGCGAGCGCCATGGCAGGCTCGGCGCCCGTCGTGCCGGCCTCGCGTCGCAGCATGCCGAGAAAGCTTTCTGCGTTCCTCTCTTCGTCCAATTCAATCGAGATGGCGCCCGGCGGCAGGCCGACGCGTTTGGCCTCTGAAGCACTGGTGAAAAAACGAATCAGCGCCTGGTCCTGTGCCGCCAGTTGCTCGAGTTGGCGATGCACACGCTCGTCGAGTTTCGCTTTTGAGATGACCACCCAGGTGTGCGCCGGGCGGCGAGCGCCGAAGAGCGGAGTCGAGAACATCACAAGCGCCAGGCCCGCGAGGGCAAGATTTCGCATGGTGTTTCTCCCGGACCGAGATTCCCTGCTGCAAGCCGCCGAGTGTAACAGTTCGTAGACGGCGGACCACCGTTCATGACGAACGGCGTTTCCATGCCTTCCAGAGGCAGTAGGCGGGGATCCCGCTCCCCACCAACACGATTCCCCAGAGGGAGTCCGCGCGTTGCTGCCGGAAGGTGTTCACGAGCAGGCAGACGGACAGAACCACAAACAGTGCGGGAACCACGGGGTACCCCCAGGTGCGGTAGGGACGCGGCAGGTCGGGCTCGCAGCGGCGCAGCACGAACACTCCGGCGGTGCAGAGCGCATAGAAGAGGAATTCCGCAAAAATCACTTTGGTGTAGAGAGACTGATACTGTCCGGTGAGCGCGAACAGTCCCGCGATGACGGCTTGTCCCACCAGCGAAACCGCGGGGGTGTGGAAACGTGGATGCACGGCGCCGAGCGCCAGTGGAAAGAGGCCGTCGCGCGCGGTAGCGTAAGGAATGCGCGATCCCGCCAGGATCGAGCCGTTGAGCGTGGCGAAGGAAGAAATCATGACCCCCACGGCGATGAAGGCTCCCCCGGCGCCGCCCAGGAAGCGGCGCGCGGCGTCGGCCGCCACCGTATTCGTGCCCAGGACCTGGGACGCAGGCAGGACGTAAAAGTAGGCGATGTTAGCCAATGCATAAACCGCAACGACCAGCAGCGTCCCGCCGATAAGGGCCCGGGGAATGTTGCGCTGGGGATTTTCGACTTCTCCCGCCACCATGCTGAGGTTGTTCCAGCCGTCGTACCCCCAGAGGGCCGAAACTGTGGCCACGCCGAAAGCCACCAGCAGGCCGCTGCCGTGGCCCGCGGGTGCGAAAAACGGCCGAAAGTTGTGCCACGAGCCATGGCCGATGACCAGGCCCAGCACGATGAGAATTGCAAGCACCAGCAGCTTCGATGCGGTGAAGAGCGTTTGCACGGCGCCGCTGCGGCGGACGCCAAGAATATTCAAGCCGGAGAGCAACAGCACCATGAGCGCCGCCCCCACCTGCAAGCCCGTCAGCCGCAGCGGAATTGCATGCGCGCCGATGCCCAGGGTGGCTTCCCACAGGTTAGCGTGCAAGCGGGGGAAAAAGTAAGCGAGATAGATAACGAAACCCGTGGCGATGGCCGCGATCGACGCGGTCTTGGCGATGATGAATTGGGTCCAGCCGTAGAGGAATCCGAAAAGCTCGCCGTAAGCGTGGCGCATGTAAACGTACTCGCCGCCCGCCTCGGGCAGTGCCGCGCCCAACTCCGCGTAGCTCAACGCCCCGAAAAGGCTGAGGACACCCGCGGCCGCCCACACCACCAGCACCATGGCCGGCGTACCCACCTGCTGCAGCATGACGCCCGGAACCACGAAAATCGCGGTCCCGATCATGGTGCCGGCCACGACAGAAGTCGCACCATAAACCCCCAAACCCTTTACCAGACCGGTTTGTCCTGGGCTGCGCATGGCGGTCACAAGTTATGAATTATGAATTATGAATTATGAATAGTAAACAGTGAACAAAGGGGCGGAACATCATTTAGGATTCACCATTCTTCCCTTCGCGGAATTGATTTTGCCCTGCTTCGGTTGCCGCGCGGAGAGGCTGGGCGAAGCTTACCAACAGGCCGATGACAAACGTTACCACGGTTCCGATGGCGACGTACCACGTCCAGGCGATGCGAGTGAATCCCACGACGTAAGCCAGCGTGGCGAGGGCGGACAACGCGCCGACCAGGGCGCCGCGCGCCGTGGCGCGGCGGGTCAGGACGCCCAGCAGGAAGATTCCCAGCATACTGCCGTAAGGAACGCTGGCGACGGTGAGCGCCAGTTCCAGCGCGCTGCGCTGGAGATACTGCACGGCGAGCGCGATCGTGATGAGCACGATACCCCAGAAAAGCGTCATCAGGCGCGAGACGCGCAGGTAATGGCGGTCATCGGCGTGGGGACGCAGGTAGGGTTTGTAGAAATCCATCACCGAACTCGAGGCCAGGGAATTGAACGCGGCACTCAGATTGGCCATGCCGGCGGCCAGGATCGCGGCGGTCAGCAGGCCCGCGAGCCCGGTGGGAAGCCGGGTGATGACGAAGGTCGGGTAGATCTGGTCGGGCCGGCGGAAAGGCGCCGCGGGGGGAAAGTGCTGGTAGAACGCGTAGAGCACCACGCCCACCACCAGGAACAGGGAGAACTGAAGGAGCACGAGGAGGCCGCTCGCGAGCAGCGCGCCCTGGCTCTGGCGGCGGGTGCGGGCGGCGAGCAATTGCTGGACGATCATTTGATCGGTGCCGTGGCTCGCGGTGTTCAGGAACATGCCGCCGACCAAACCTGTCAAGAACAGGTAGGGTTGGCTCCAGTCAAAGTGGAAGTTGAAGACCGTGAATTTGCCGCCCGCCGCCTGCGCCGTGCGCACGACCTCGCTCCAGCCGCCGGGAAGGGTGTGGAGGGCCACGCAAAGCGCGACGACAGTTCCAGAGAGATAAATCATCAACTGGATAACATCCGTCCATATAACTGCCGTCAGCCCGCCCTCCAGCGTGTAAAGCAGCGTCAGCAGACCGATGATCACGAGCGAAACCCCGACTCCGGTTTTGAAAATGATGCTGATGACGATGGAAATCGCGAAGACGCGCACGCCCTCGGCGAGGGCGCGCGTGAGGAGGAATAGCCCGGCGGTAAAGACCCGCAGGCCGTGCCCGAAGCGCTGCTCGATGAGCTGGTAGGCCGTGTAGAGCTCGCCCGCAAAATAGCGCGGGATGAGGAGGAAGCTCACCACCACGCGCGCCAGGAGATACCCAAAGACGAGTTGCAGAAACCCCAGGTTCGAACGGTAGGCAATGCCCGGTGTGCTGATGATGGTCAGAATGCTGGTTTCCGCGCAGACGATGGAAAGGGCAATGGCCCACCAGGGCAGGCGGCGCCCGCCCAGGAAGTAATCGTGCAGGGTGCGCTGCCCCGTGCGGAATTGCGCGCCGAAGGCAGTGATGGCGAGGAGGTAAGCGACGACGACGGCGAGGTCAATCCAGCTAAAGGCCACTCCCACTCCTCGAGATCCAGTGAGGGCCGGGGGCGCGGGGGCCACACGCGGCTGTGGGCAAGCATACCCTATTTCGGTGGAATCGCGAGCCGGGAAACGCGAGCCCTTTCCAGCCCTCTCCCCCAGGCGGGAGAGGGTGGCGCGCAGCGCCGGGTGAGGGGGTCCCCGCGAGACCGCTCATTGTCAACAATAGTGCGGGACAGGACACCAGCAGACCGTGTGGTCAATGCAATCTAACGGGCTCGCCTTGACTTCCGGTAATATCCAAGATTAAGATGCGCTCGATTGATTCCTAACCTCAGTGAAGTCAAGGACGGCCTGCCATGATGCTCGCTGACAATTCCTTCGTAGGGCTTCGCCGGGCAAGACCGCTCGTGGTTTGGACTCTAGCCATGTGCGTGATGACGATTATGCGGGCGCAAGCGGCGCCCCAGGAGCCCGCCGCGCCCCCCGCCCCTGCGGCAGAAGCTCAACCCACTGCACCCGCAGCGCCTCCCGCCCCTGCGGCAGAAACTCAACCCTCCGCACTCGCCACGCCGGAAGTGACCTCGGTGAACCCCTCAAGCGCGGCGCCAGGCAAGGACACGACCCTGAAGATCACGGGCAAGAACTTCGCATCGGACGCGAAGGTCAGCTTCGCGAATCCCGGCATCCGGGTTGTGGATATCAAGCCTTCCTCGAGCACGGAGTTGGCCGTGCACATCAAGGTGGCGCATGACGCGTCGCCAGGCGCCAGCAGTTTGTATGTGATCAACCCCAATGACCGGGAGGGAGTGGCGCCATTCGAAGTAACCAGGAAGGGTCCTGCCCCACCCGCGACGCCTGCCACTCCAGGTGCGGCGGCGGGGCAACGTTATGAGGCTTACCATTTCGGAAATCCCCTGGAGGCCCTGCAGGCACACGGCAAGGTGAAAGGGGCATTGGTGGTGTCGGCCGGAAAGCTCCGCTATGAAGAAGGGAACAAGATCCTCTTCAACGTGGCCTTGCGTGAAGTCAAGGAAGTTGAGATCAATACCCTCGGGGGTTTCAACACCGGCACGTTCCACATCATCTTGACTTCTGGAAAGACCTATAACTTTGCGCCCGGCTCCTTGCACCCCGGTGATAACCAGACCATAGTTGATGCGCTCCGCAAGGCGCTGGCTCAATAGCGGGCGGCAGAGAGGGTCTTTTGGGTTTTGACCACCTTGCGCCGGTGAACGTGGAAACGCCGTGGACGCATACCGCAGGATGTTACGCTGCAGGGCAAGGCTAAGGAAGAATGTCACCGCCACGGAATTCCAACAATCCAATCCGAAGATCGGTCTAGGAGGGAACATGCACAGAGTGGATCAGGTATCAGTCATCCGGTGGGTTTGCGCGGGGGTGGCCGCGGTCCTCCTGTGGACAGTCGGCGCCGCGACGGCCGCCGCGCAATTCGGCTTGCCCAAGATCAACGTCCCCAAGCTGCCCGGCCAGAAGACGACGAAAACCAAAGCCAAGAAGCAGGTTGAGCCGGCCGGGCCGCCACCCGAAATCACGGTAATTGAACCGAACTCCGGCGCGCCGGGAAGCTCGGGAGAGGTGAAGCTGACGGGGAAGAATCTCAACAAAAAACTGGGATTGGCGTTGAAGTCCGGTTCGAATCAGGTCCGAGTGACCCATTTCCAGGTGCAGAGTCCTGAGCACGCCACCATGGTTGTGGCCGTCCCAGCCGACGCACCGGAAGGGGAATACAGCCTCGAAGTAACGCAATACGCGGAGGCTTCGGTGGATGCGGACGGTGAGACGTCGCTGTCCGGGTCGCCGGAAGTCTATGCCATTCCGGATACGGCGCCGAAGTTCAAGGTCTCGGGAACTGGGAACCTGCCCGTCACCGTCCCCACTACGTTGCTTGGCGAAGGTGACATGCAGTATATGGATATGATGATGAAGATGCAGCAGGCGATGATGCCGGGGTTCGGAAACCAGGGCGGTGAGGGGAAGATCCTTATCGCATCAGGTTCCGTCAAGTACGTACAAGGCGACAAGACGGTTTTTGCGCAACCCATTTCGGCCGTGAAAGACTTGGCGGAGATGAAGCAGGGCGGCCAGCCCATAGGGATTTTCCGCATCGTCTTCACCGACGGGAAAATCTACAATTTCTTTGGAGGCGGCCAGCATGGCGGGGATGCGCACGCCTCGTTTGTGCTCCTTAAGAAGAAGCTGGGCAAGTAACCACGCAGGAATTCAGGGTAGAATCCCGGCATGAATTTCCCGCGAGCGCTCCGGGCGCGAATCGGAAATGGGCTTGGGGAGGCAGGGCTGTTGCTGGTCCTGCCTCTGGTTTTTCATCGGAGTTTCGTCGAGCAGTTTTCCACACCGAAGTTCTTCCTCACCAAGTGTCTCATCATCACAGGGTTGGCCGTCTGGGCGGTTGACGCCCTAAGACGACCGGCGTCTCGGTTGCGAGGGTTCCCCCTGGGCTGGCCGTTGCTCACCTTCGGCTTGGCAGTCCTGGTTTCCTGTCATAACAGCCCGGCGCCTCGTTTTAGCCTGCAGGATGCGGGCTTCGCGCTTTGCGGACCGGTCTGGGTTCTGTTGCTGGTTTCCTGGGAGAGGGGTGAATCAGCAGTTCACCGAATTGCGACCTGGACGGGGGCCGCCGGGGCGTTGGTGGCAGGGATTGTGTGGCTGCAGCGGCTGGGCTACGACCCGGTGCTCTTGGGCGGCTATCGCGTCAACTGGGGGACGATGGTCGAGCGCATGCGCCTGTACTCGACACTCGGGAACCCCAACTTTGTGGGCGGCTACCTAATTGGAGCGATTTTTCCCGCGTTGGCGCTGGCCGCGGGTTTGCGGGCCCGATGGGCTAGAGCACTCTGGTTGGGTCTGGCGGCGGTGATGGCGGGCGCCATCGCCGAGACAGGCTCCCGAGGTGCGTGGTTCGGCTTGGCCGTGGGGCTGGCAGTTGCGCTCGCAATCGCCTTGCGGAAGGGTCCCCCTCGGGCACAAGTCCGGCAACCCGAGGGCCGCGCGGGCAGCAAGACACCAAGGTGCGTGGCCCCCGCCTGGGGTTGGCCCGTGGCGCTCCTGACTCTCACCCTGGCGGAGCGACTGGTTTCGCAGTTCCGGGGCAGGCTGTATTTGTGGCGCTTCAGTTGGCCGATCTTCTGGGAGCATCCGATCCTGGGTTCGGGCTGGGGCACTTACCAACTCCTCTATCTGGAGTTCCAAGGAAGATTCCTCGCTGCGCATCCCGAGTATGCCGTCAACTGGACGAATAACCGCCTTCTCCACAACGACCCGATGCAATTGCTTCTGGAGACGGGATTGCTCGGTTTCGGTGCTTTTGTCTGGATTCTGTGGACATACGGGCGGGAAGCGGGGCGAGTGCTGCGGCAAACGGCCGGAGCGGGGACCCGGTACGGGATTGCCGCGAGCGCGGGGGGCATCACGGCCATCCTGATGGATTCACTCTTCAATTTCCAGTTTGAGGTCCCGCCGACTTTCATCCTGTTGTTCACGCTGCTGGCCATTCCGACCATGCTGCACGGCGCCGAGGTGGAGGAGAAGGGTGAAGGGCAGCCTGCGCCAACCTTGCCGGCGCGCCGAAGCCCTTGGCTCCTGGCAGTCAAACTGGCGTGCAGCCTGGCGATACTCGCGGCCGCGGGGGGGCTCCTGTGGCAGCAGACTCGGGTGCTCGCTTCCGAGCGCACCTATCGGTCCGCGACGGTTTCCGAGCACGCTGGCGACCTGGCGGGCGCAGAAACCGCTTACCGACGGAGTGTAGAGCTCAACCCCTCGAACGGCCGGGCACACTTTGGCCTGAGCCGGGTGTACTACATGGCTCAGCGCTTTTCGGAAGCCCTCGAGGAAGTTGTGCGGGCCGAGCGGACCTACACCGACTCGCATCAGGAGGTCCTGCGGGCTCGTATCCTGGAGCAGATGGACAGGGGCGACGACGCGCTCGCCGCCTACCGCCATGCAGTTTGGCTGGATCCCACCCTAACGAGCATTCAAGCAGATATCGAGCGGCTCAGCAACCCGCGGTAGCGGCCCATGTGTGCCGCGCGCCGCGTTGGGCAGCTATCGATATACAAATAAGCGCCACACCCCTGGCCCCTTTTGCCAGCAGACCTGCTCGACATTACCGGGCGGCTGCGAACTGCCCTTGCGGGCCCGCCCCGCCCTACTTCTGCGCGTTCAGAATCTTCCACATGGTGCCGGCAAAGATGTTGTCCTGGGCGGCCTTGGGGACGCCGCAGGCGTCGAGCATCTTGTGATAGCGCTCGATCTCGCGATCGAATTCCTCAAGTTCTCCTTCAAAGACATCCGAGCCGAAAACCAGCCGCTCGAAGGCATTGGGGCCACCCGCCGGCGTGTGTGGACTGACTACGCCGGACCACCAGAAGATGGACTTCCAGAACGTCGGATCATCCTGCTTCTTGATGAGTGAGGAGCCCGATAGGTCAAAGTAAAGATTGGGGTTCCAGCGCGTAACTTCCGCCGCCCAGGCGTAGTCGGGGTTTCCCAGATGCGCGCCGATGACGGTTAGCTTGGGGAAGCGGCGCGCGATGCCGTCCAGGGTGGTCGGACGCATGCGGTCCACGCTGATGTCAGTGGGGATTTCGGGATGGTGCCGATTCACGATTCCCGTGTGGAAGAGAATGATCATCCCGTATTTCTCGGCACGCGCGTAAATGGGCCAGTAACTGCGGTCGTCGTAATTCTTGAGCGGCCCGGTTAGCTCGCCCAAGCCGCGAAAGCCCGCGGTGTGGAAGAGATCGACAAGTTCAACGGCCAAGGGATCATCGAGCTGGAGCTCTCCCAAGCCCAGCAGCCGGTTGGGGTGTTTGGCCATAACCCCTTTAACACTGTCGATGTCTTTGGGGGCCGTTATCAGGAGCGCGAGCCCATCCACGGAATCGAGCTTGGCGACGAGCTTTTCCAGGAATGCGGGATCACCGTTGTGGTGAACGTGCGCATCGATAATCCGGGGGGCGGTGGTTTGGGCCGCGAGGGGGCCAAGGCTGAGCAGGAAAACCAGTACAACAAGGAAAGAGTTCCAGCGAAGATTCATAGGACACCTGTGAGAGCGGCGTTGTGGCAATTGCATGTGCCTTCCGAGAATCGCAGACGGCCCCTATTCTGGTCGGGGCGGGAAATGATTGCAAGTCAGAAATGAGGGAGCAACGCCCCGGAAGCTCGGCAGCAAGTCATGCTCGAAGGGGCCACCGTTGGAATAACCAGCCCTCTCCCCTGGGGAGAGGGTGGCCGACGTAGGAGGCCGGGTGAGGGGTTACTTCGCGGGAAGGCCCCCTCACCCGGCCCGCTCCGGCTGGTGAAAGCGCCGGCAGCGTGCCACCCTCTCCCGCAAGGGGAGAGGGCTATTTATTCGTGCCACCCTCTCCCGCGAGGGGAGAGGGAGGGGGCCCCGAGCGCCGGGGGTGAGGGGTCCCTTCGCCTGGACCCCCTTTTCCACAGCCTCTCCCGGCGTCGGTGCGTAGTGCTCGCCCCCCGCCACCTTTCGCTTCACCTTCACTTTCGCGCCTGCGGAGCATGTGATAGACTAATTATCCATCGCAACGAATTGTTCAGGTTCCGGAGTGCCTCCATGAAACGGTATGGCGAGCATCGTTTTCCCGGAAAGCTTTTTGTCGTAGAGGGAATCGACGGCTCAGGAAAATCCACCCAACTTATGCTTCTGCATCAGTGGCTCCAGGCGGAAGGCTATGGAGTGGTTTTCAGCGAGTGGAATTCTTCGCCGCTCGTCCGCGAGACGACGAAACGGGGCAAGAAGAAGCAGATGCTCACCCCGGCGACGTTCTCCCTGATCCACGCCACGGACTTCGCCGACCGCATGGAACACAACATCATCCCCTTGCTCAAGGCCGGCGCCGTCGTGCTGTGCGATCGCTATATCTACACGGCGTTCGCGCGCGACGTGGTGCGCGGGATGGATCCGCAGTGGGTGCGCGAACTTTACAGTTTCGCCGCCAAGCCCACGGCGGCCTTTTACTTTCGCGTCCCGCTGGACGTCGCCATGAAGCGTATCCTGGATGGGCGCAGTGGCGTCAAGTACTACGAGGCCGGGATGGACCTGGGTTTGAGCGAAGACCCCGAGGAGAGTTTCGGCATCTTCCAGGGCCGCATCCTGGAGGAGTACGAGAAAATGGTCCCGGAGTATGACTTGACCACCGTGGACGCCACGCTTCCCATCGAGGAGCAGCAGGCCCTGATGCGTCAGATCGTGAAAGCCAAGCTGGCCCAGGCCAAGAGATTGAGGGTAGCGCCGTGAGAGAAACCTATGGGGTCGTCCTGCCGGGCATGAACCTGGCGGAACTGACCGGAAAGTTGATTGTCATCGAAGGCACGGACGGCGTGGGGCGCTCCACGCAAATCCGGCTGCTGCGGCCGTGGCTGGAGCAGCAGGGCCGAGCCGTGCTGGACACGGCGATCAAGCGGTCGGAGTTGGCGGGGAAGGGCATCCAGCAGGCCCAGGAAGGGCACACGCTGGGACGCATCACCGTGACTTTGTTTTATGCCACGGATTTTGCCGACCGGCTCGAACACGAAATCGTCCCGGCGCTGCGGGCGGGATTCGTGGTGCTGACGGACCGCTACATCTATTCCCTCATGGCCCGCGCCATTCTGCGCGGGGCCGATCCCGCCTGGGTGCGGAGCGCCTACAGCTTCGCGCCCAAGCCCGATGCTACCTTCTATTTGCGGATTGGCGTTGATGATTTAATCCCCCGCGTGGTTTTCTCGCGCGGATTCGACTTCTGGGAATGCGGCATGGATATTCATCCCGGCGAGGATATGTACGACAGTTTCCGCAAGTACCAGACGGAGTTGCTGGGGGAATTCGACAAGTTGGCGAAAGAATACAACTTCGAGGTCATTGACGCCACGCCCGACGTGCGCACCGTGTTTGAGCACCTGCGGACCGGGATCGCGCGGGTGTTGAGCGGCGAGCCACGCGAACCGCTGTTTTCCGTGCCCGCCACGGCCGGGGAGGCTCCGGAGCCCGCCGCGAAAAAAGTTCTGGAAATGCCCGCGACGGGCAAGCCCGCGGCATCCGCGGTGGAGGAATCTCAGCCGGTGGCCGTGACTTTGGCGAAGGCCGCGGAGGGCGACTCCAGCAAGTAGGAAACCCAGTCCTTTACCCTGCGCATGTCGGGGGATTCCCGGGACATCTGAAAATACTTCGCTTCGAGCCCCACTTTGTTTTCCCGGTTGCGCAGGATCAGCTTTTCAACTTCCATGGCCAGCAGCAAATGCTCGCGCAGAAATTTCGGCCGGGCGAGCATCTCAATCATCATCTGCTCCAAGACTTCCCGATCGTGCCAATCTCCCAATTGCTGTTGAAGCTGGCGGAGCCACGCCAGGGCTTCGGCGCTGCCCGCCACCTCGAACGCGTGGAAGACCTCCAGGAGATAGCGCAGCCGTTTGGTCGCGATGCGCGCCCCGTGGATCACCGCGGGACGGGAGTCGTGAAAGGAGAGCGTGACCTGATCTTCAAAGGCTCTCCAACCGGATTGGAGGGCGTGGGCGAGTTGGTTCGAGAACGCCGGGCGCTCCGGCGGCGAGGCGTGATGGTGGTGCTCTGCCGCGTGAGCGTGGGCCTTGTCGTAAGCCAGAAACTCCTTCAGGTTCACGTAGAGGACGGCCAGGTTGATCTTGCCGAATTTCCGCATGGCCCGCAGGAAACTCTCCGATCGGCACATCAGCAGGTGATGTTGCACCGCCGTCCACGCCTCGCGCCGGGCAGAGCGCTTCCTGGCCAGGGAACGTTTCACCAGGTCCAACAGCACATCGCAGTTACGGACATCGCCCAGGACCTGGCGACACCGGCGAATCTGACGGCGCAGCCGGCGCAGCTCCTGAGGCCGGGGCTTGGCATAGAGCACATCCAGCACCTGCTGCAACCGTCGACTGGCCACGCGCATGTCGTGGATGGCCTCGGGGTTGTCGCCCTTCAGGACCCTGGCCTCATAGGACATGAAGCGGTTGAGCTGCCGCAGGGCCAGCCCGCGAACCTTCTTCCAATGCGCGGCGTCGGACGGAGCCGGAAAGTCCTCGGCGATCGAGGGCCCGGGCGGTGGGCTTGGTTCGCCACCGGCGGCATCGTTGACCTGTCTTGCCTCGTCGTCCATGGCAGGCGCCTCAGAAGACTTGGGCGAGGGAACAAGCCGTCCCGTCAGTGCCCCCGAAGATAACTCACGGGTAATGATCCTAAGAATCCCAGGAAGAGTCTCAAATTCTGGAGGCTATAGTCTACTCCGCAGGCGGCCGACTTACAACGGGTTGCGCGTAGTGTCCTATTTCGGCTCCGGGTGATTCCCCTCCTTGATAAGGAGGGGGCGAGGGGGTGGTTGACCGGCGCGATTTGTCCCGTACCCCACCACCCCCTAACCCCCTCCTCAGCCGAGGATGGGAGCTATTTTCACGGCAGCGAAGCATCTCGCCTCGGTGCGGCCCTTCCACGCAAAAACCAGAGCCAGATCCTTCGCGGAGTTTACCCTGAGCCGCCGCACGCAAGACCGGCGTGACGCCACCCGGCGCTCTGCCCCCCCTGCACTGTCATCCTGAGCAGCGCGAAGGATCTCGCTCTGCCGCGCGTCTGGATGACGAATTCCATGGTTTCTCGGCAAGAGCAACGCGAAAACCACCTTTCCTTTCGGCAACATTCTGGTTTCGCCCCGAATTACCGCACAACCCGTGCATTTTCTGCCAAAAAGCCCGATCAATTATCGGCCATTGTGTCACTCTCTCCTTTGTTTTCATACACATAGTCGGGTCGATCTTCATTTTTAACATCTTTATGGGTTAGCCTCTCTTTCTTGATTTTCATCATGAATTCTTGGGCGGCTGGCAGAATGGGCGGTTCGCGAACAGGCCCTACTTGGCCGTTCGCACTCCCGGCGAGAACCTGCTGTGAGCCCATTCGCCACGCTCCGCCTAAACTCCGCGATGGATTCAAATGCCTACCCT
>Ga0116116_1000736_pt1 | contig 31270 bp, 22 predicted proteins | sample June2015DPH_10_1_FD_89722 | JGI IMG/M metagenome (GOLD analysis project Ga0116116, IMG submission 89722) | Peatland microbial communities from SPRUCE experiment site at the Marcell Experimental Forest, Minnesota, USA - June2015DPH_10_150 | ecosystem: Environmental > Terrestrial > Soil > Wetlands... | reverse complement strand
GCCGCTGTCGCCACCGGGGGCCTTGGGCGCGTCGCTTTCGGCCCACTGGATGCGCTGGCCGAGCGCGTCACCGTCGGGCCAAAGCTTCCGGGCCAGCACATCGTCGATGATGGCGACGGCGGGCGAGTCCGGCGACTCGGCTTCGATCTTGGTGAAGGCGCGGCCGCGCAGGAGGGGCAGGCCCATGGTGGTGAAATAGTCGGCGCCAACGCTGTTCCACCGGACGTTGAAAGCCAGGCCCTCGGCCGCGGTGGCGGGTTTCGCGCCAGGGGCCGGTTTGATGCCGGCGCGCCGGACGGGGCGGCTGAGGGCGGTGAAGCCGAACGGCACGAAGGAAGCGATGCTGGCGGACTGTACCCCAGGGAGCGCGGCCAGGCGGTCGCTCGCGGCGCGGTAAAGCTGGAGGCTGCGGGTCTTGTCAAGGCCGCCGAGGCTGGCATCGACTTCCACTAGGACGGTGTCGTCGGCTTTGAAGCCGGTTTCGACGCTGCCGGCCTTGAGCGCGCCACGGATGAAGAGCCCGGCAGCGGTGAGCAGGCCGAGCGAAAGGGCGATTTGCGTCACGACCAGGGGATTGCACGGGAGCCAGCGGCGGCGCGGCGTGGCGTCCTCGCCGGCGTGTTCCTTGAGGTCGCGGATCACGTTTCCGCGCGAGAGCTTGAGCGCAGGCCCGAGGGCGAAGAAAACCGTGGCGAGCGCGCAGAAGGCCAGCGTGGCGGCGAAGATCGCCGGATCAGGTCCGCCGCGGAAGAACAGAGCCACCGGCATGTGCGCGCCGAGGGAGGCGGCCAGCAGATTCGAGGACCAGAGTCCAAGGACCATGCCCCCGGCGCCGCCGGCGAGGGAGAGCACGAGACCCTCGGTGAGGAGCTGGCGGACGATGCGCCCGCGCCCGCCACCGAGTGCGAGCCGGATGGCGATCTCCTTGCGCCGGGCGGCACCGCGGGCGAGGAGCATGTTGATGAGGTTGAGACAGGTGACGAGCAATACGAGGCCAGCCATGCCGAGCAGGAGTGTGCCGAGCAGATTGAGGTCGCCCCCCCTCGGGCGAGGGGTAGGTGCTGGTGCTGAGGCGCGGCAGGGGGCGAGTGGTGAACGTTTGGTCCTTCTGTTCGACTGGATAGGATTTCTCGAGGTTGGCGGCGAATCCTCGCAGGGAGGTCTCGGCGGCGGCGGCCGTCACGCCAGGCTTGAGGCGGCCAACGACGAACAGGTCGTAGGCGTCGCGGCGCTCGAGGGTGCGCTGGGTCTCGGCCTCAGAACCGCCCGTCAGGAGGTCGAAGTCACCCAACGGAAAATAGAGTTCTGGACCCAACAGCATCATGGTCCCGCAGAAATCTTCCGGCGTGATGCCGACGACCGTGAACGGGCGCTCGTTGACGCGGATGGTCCGGCCAACGAGGTACGGATCGAAACCGGATTTTTCCCAGTAGAGGTGGCTGGCGATGACCACCGGCACGGCGCTGCCGGGTTTTTCCTCCTCGGGCAGAAAGCCGCGGCCTTGCACGAGCGGCACCCCGAGCGTGCTGAAATAGTTCGAGCTGACGATAGCCGCGAAGGTGCGGCGGGAGGCCTTGCCCTCGCCGACGCCCACCATGGCCAAAGTATGGGCCAAGACCCCGGAAAAGACGGTCTGCTGCTGGCGGATGTCCTGATAGGTCGGGTAGGAGAACTGGCGGAAGCGTTGGGGGTTCCTGGTATCCTGAGTGTAGAGCTGGACGACTTGCGCCTCGTCCGGATACGGGCGCGGGCTGAAAATCAGCTCGCGAACGACACGGAAGATGGCCGTGTTAGCCCCGATCCCGAGAGCGAGAACGGTAATGGCGGCGGCGGTGAAGCCGGGGGTCTTGGCGAGCAGTCGGAGTGAAAAGCGGAGGTCCTGCAATAGGGTGTCCATGAGGGTGGGTGGAGGAGGACAAAACGACCGGTGCTTGCCTGATAACACCGGATCCACCCGCCAAGTTGTAGAAATCCGGGATTATTCCGCTCGCAACGCGATCATCGGATCGACGCGCGTCGCGCGGCGCGCCGGCAGCCAGCAGGCCAGCAACGTCACGATGCCCAGCAGCAGCGGCACCCCGACAAAGGTGACCGGATCGAACGGGCTGATGCCGATCAGAAAACCAGCCATCAGGCGGGTGACGGCCAGCGCCAGTGTCAGGCCGATCGCAATGCCGATGGCGGCGAGCGCCAGACCTTCCCTGAAGATCAGGCGCAACACGTCGCCGGTGCCGGCGCCGAGCGCCATGCGGATCCCGAACTCCTGGGTGCGCTGGCTGACCACATACGCCATCACGCCATAGACGCCCATCGCTGCGAGGGTCAGCGCAACCATCCCCAGCCAGCTGAGCAGGCGCGAGGCGAGCACGGGTGCCAGAAATGCGGCTTTGATGAAATCGGTCATCGGCAGGGTCGCCCAGATCTCGACGCGTGGATCGAGCCGGTGGATCTCCTGCTGCAGCGCGCCCGCCAGCATGGCCGGATCGCCGGCGGTGCGGAGGCAGATGCCCAGGTTGAGATCCCACAAGGTCTGCCGGTAGGGCCGATAGTAGAAACAGCGGGGCGGTTCGTTCAGCGAGCGATACTTGCCGGCTTTCGCGACGCCCACCACGGTCGTGGTGCGGCCGTTCTCCTTGAATTTTCGGCCGATCGGATCCTGGCCCGGCCAGAATCTCTTCGCCATGGTTTCGTTGATGATGGCGGCGGCCGGCGCTTTTTCGTCGTCCTGATCGGTGAAATCGCGCCCGGCGACCAGCGGGATTTTCATTACGGCGAAATAACGCGGCGAGATGTTGCTGTACTGGAAGGTGGTGTCCTCCCCCGGCTTGCGCTCATAACCCTCCACCTCCACGCTGTGCATCCCGCCGCCCTCAAAGCCGAGCGGAAACCAACTGCACAGCGCGGCGGACTGCACGCCGGGCAGGGCGGCCAACCGCTCTTCCAGCCGGCGGTAGAAGATTTGGGCGGTCTCCTCCGTGTAGCCATTCATGCCGATGCGGAGTCCGGCGAGCAGCACATGGCCGGGGTCGAAGCCGAGGTCTGCCTGGCGGGCCCGCTGGACGCTTTTGATACACAGCCCGGCCCCGACCAGCAGCACCAACGAGAGCGCGACCTCTGCGATCACCAGCAGACTGCGCAGGCGATGATGAGAAGCAGCCGCACCCGACCCCCGGCCGCCTTCTTTGAGGGTCGAATTAAGATCGGGCTGCGAGGCTTGCATAGCCGGCACGAGCCCGAAGACGACCCCGGTGGCGAGGGTCAGCAGAACCGTGAAACCCAAAGTCTGCGCATCCACGCTGACCGCGAGGCCGATCGGCAGATACGTATGCGGCAGCCAGGCCATCAACAGGTCAACCGCCCAGAAGGCGAGCAGCACGCCTAGGATTCCACCCAGCAGGGCCAGCAGCAGGCTCTCGGTGAGCAACTGCCGGATCAGCCGGCCGCGCCCGGCGCCCATCGCAAGGCGGATGGCGATTTCCTTTTGCCGGCCGGTCGCCCGGGCCAGCAGGAGATTCGCCACATTGGCAGCGACAATCAGCAATACGCCGACGCTGACCGCCAGCAGAATGCTCAACACGATGCCGAAGACCGGCTGCGCGCCGTAAGGCGCTTTGGCGAAAGGCAGGACCCGCAGGCGGATCAGCCGGTTGGAGTCGGGATACGTCTTTTCCAAGCGCGCCGCGAACGCATCCACGACGGCTTGGGCGCGCTCCAAGCCAACGCCGGGCTGAAGCCGGGCCTGGGTGTGGAGCCAGCGATCCCAACGGTTGTCCAGCGAACCGAAACTGGCCACCTCTCGGTGCATCGAGACCGGGGCCCAGAAATCGCAGATGAGTCCGCTCATCGTGCCGTGGAATGCGGCCGGCACCACCCCGATGATGGTGAAGGGGTGTTGGTTGAGTTCCACATTCCCGCCGACGACTGCGGGATTGCCGTGGAAACGGCGCCGCCAGAAGGTTTCACTCAACACCAGCACCGGATTGCCGCCGGGTTTCCGGTCCTCCTCGGGCAGGAAGGTGCGTCCGAGGACCGGCTTGACGCCCAGCACGTCGAAGAAATCCGCCGTGGTGATCTGGCCGTAGATCCACTCGGAATTGTTGTCCACAGTCAGGCAGGCGGGCGTGACTTGGGAACCGATGATGCCCGCAAAAACCTCCTTCAGCTCCCGGTAATCCTTGAGGTCCGGCAGGGAGACGGTGTCCCACATCTCTTTGTCGTGGATGGTGGTGAGCACGACCATTTGTTCCTGCCGATCGACGCCCGGCAGCGGATGAAGGACGATGCCTTGCATCCAGCAGAACACCGTCGTGGTCGCGCCGATACCCAAGGCGAGTGAAAGCGCGGCGACGGCGGTGAAACCGGGCGCCTTGAGGAGTTGGCGGAAGGCGAATTTAAGATCGGAAAGCATGACGGGTCGCCGCTGGAGGGTCAGGGGAGGTGCGGCCGGGACGGTGGGTTGGGCCCTTTTTTAAGATACGCCGGAGCTTGCGGACTTTGGTGACTAGTGCCGAAAAACCGTCCGGTTGGGTAGTACTCGGCTCCGAACTGGATTTTGCCGGCGACCGTTTCACCCGCGACGGATGCGATGAAGGCCAGGGCGAGATCAATGCCCGCGGAAACACCGGCGGCGGTCCAGATGTTGCCGTCCCGGACGACGCGTTCCTGGCAGACCTCGACATTTCCAAGTTCGGCGAGACGTGACAGCGAGGACCAGTGAGTGGTGGCGCGCCGCCCGGACAGCAGGCCCGCCCGGTGCAGGATGAAGGAACCGGTGCAGACCGAGAGGACGGCTTGGCAGCCCTTGGCCTGGTCGGCGACGAAGCGAACCAGGGTGGCGTTGTCCACCTGCTGGCGCGTGCCCTCGCCGCCGGGCACCAGCAGATAGTCAAGCGGCGGACATTCGTCGAAGGCGACATGGGGATTGATCGACATGCCCTTGGCGCACACGACCGGCTCGAGGGTCTGCGCCACCATGAGGCACCGTTCGGGGCCCTGCAGGTGTTTGCTCCAGAGCGAGACCATCTCCCACGGACCGACGAGATCCAGTTCCTCCAAGCCGGGGAAAATGAGAAACCCAAAGATCATGAGGTCATGGTTGGTGTCAGGCGGAACTTGGGTTGTCGGTGTGAAAGTCGGGAGGTCTACTCCGCGCGCAACGCCTCCACCGGGTTGACACGCGTGGCGCGGCGGGCCGGCAGCCAGCAGGCGAGGAGCGTGGTCACGGTCAGGATGGCCGCGCATGTTCCGAGCACCAGCGGATCAGCCGGGCTGACGTTGAACAGGGCGGAGGCCAGCACGCGCCCCACGAGCAGCGCCAAAACCAGGCCCGCGGCGATCGCGACTACCGTCTGCAGCACGGCCTGCCGCATGACCAGCGCCAGCACATCGACCGGCATGGCTCCGAGCGCCATGCGGATGCCGATCTCGCGCGTGCGGCGTTCGACCGCGTAGGCCTTGACGCCGTAAACGCCGACGGTGGCGAGCAGCAGCGCGATCCCGCCGAAGGCGCCGAACATGACAGCGCCCAGCTTGACCACCCACAGGCTGATGTTGCTGTCGACGAGCCGGGAAAACGGCTCCAGGCGCAGGAGCGGCAGGTCGGGATCGACGGCCCGCAGTTCCCGGCGAAGCGTGCCGATTGCCGCGGTTGTGGCCCGCGGGTCGTCCGTCGCGAGGCGCACGTTCAGGTACACGTTCGCGCTGTAGGCTTGGGCGAGCGGCACGTAGATCCGGCGGTCGGGCTCCTCAGTGCCCGGTTGCTGGCGGTGCGTCACCACGATGCCGACCACCTCCATCTCCGCCGGCGATCCGTCGACGGGCGGCCGGGTGTACCTGATGCGGCGACCCAGCGCCTCGCCTTGGGGAAAGAGCGACTTCGCCATCCGCTCGTCCAGGATCACGACCGGCGGGGCCTCGCGGTTCTCCGCTTCGGTCGCGGTGAAGGTCCGGCCGCGGAGCAGGCGTATCCCGATGGCGTCAAAGAAATCGGGCGTGACGGCGGAGAAGAGTCCTTCGAAGCCCGGCTGCGGCGCCTTGGGATCGGTGACGGTCGCGGTCTCGGCCGGCATGATCCGGCGCATAATGGTGATGTTCGTATAGGGCAGGAGGCTGGCCAGGGCGGCTCGCCGTACGCCGGGAAGTGCCCGGACACGGCCCAGGAGGGTCTGCATTTTCTGACGGGCCACCGCCTCATCCGTGTGGTTCATCGAGTAATCGATCTCGGCGACGATGCCACCGACGGTGTTGAAACCCAGATCGAGGCCCGCCGCGTTGAGGGCGCCGCGCAGAAACAGGCCGCCGGTGAACAGCAGCACGAGCGAGAGGGAGATCTGGGTCATGACCAGGCAGTGCCGGGCCGAGAAAAACCGGTTCCAACGGCCGGTCATCACCGGTTCGCCCGCCTGTTGCTTGAGATCGTGGACCACGTCGGCCCGCACCGATTTCAACGCGGGCCCGAGACTGAAGACGAGGGTGGCGGCGAGGCAGAAGAGCAGCGTGACGCCGAGCACGGTGGCATCGGGTTGCAAGTTGATCGTGAGGGAAAAATTCATCGCGCGGAACAGACTGTTCAGCGATTGCGCCAGCAGGTCGTTGCTCCATTGGGCGATGAGCAGGCCGATCCCGCCGCCGGCCAGGGACAGCACCAGGCCCTCGACGACCAACTGGCGGACGACGCGCCAGCGCGGCGCCCCGAGAGAAAGCCGGATGGCGAATTCCCGGCGGCGGGCCGTACCGCGCGCGAGCAGCATGTTCGCGAGGTTGAGGCAGGCGATCAGCAGCACGACCGCGGCCATGCCGAGCAGCAACGCGGCGATGCCGAGGACGGGGCCATCCTCGGACGGACTGGTGCTGATGCTGAAACGGGAGGGGTGTTGGATCTGCAGCTCGCGCTTGCTCGAGGCATCCGGCGGTTGGACGGCGTCGAGGCGTTTTTCCAAGACAGGCAGCAAGGACTCGGCCGACTTGAGGTCGACGCCCGGCCGGAGCCGGCCCATGAGGTTGAGCGCGTAGGTGGTCGCGCCCGCCAGGTCGTTGGACCGGACGGAGTCGTCGAACCGGTTGGTGAACAGCCCATAGACGCCCAGCGGGAGCCATAGATCGGGAGCCAGCACGGCATTCACGCCGCTGAAACCGCGGGGCGTCACGCCGATCACAGTGAACGGCTGTCCGTTGACCTGCAGCGTGCTGCCGATGAAATCCGGTCGTCCGCCCATGCGCTGCCACAGCGCGTAGTTCGCCACGGCCACCGGGATGTTGGCGTTGGGGCGGGCCTCGGCGGCATTGTAGAAACGGCCGGCGGCGGGTTTGACCCCGAGCAGCTCGAAAATGTTGTTTGAGCTGAAAAACACGAAGCTGCGACGCATGGACTCGTCGCGGCCGACGCCGGTCAGCGTGAAGCTCAGGGCGGCGACGTCCGTGAAGACGGGGTTGGACTCCCGCAACGCGTTGAACTCGGCGCTGGAGAACTGGCGGTAGTCGCGGTTGGCCTCCTTGCGGGCCGTGAAGATGTTGACCACCTGCTCCGGCTTGAGTGGCACGACCGGACGCAACATGACGCCGTTGACGATCGAGAAGATCGCCGAGTTGACACCGATGGCGATGGCCAGCGTGGCGATCGCGACGGCGGAGAAGCCGGGCGATTTGATGAGGGTGCGGAAGGCGTGGCGGAGGTCGTTCATCATAGCTTTAAGCGCTAAGCGTTAAGCGGTAAGTTATGGGCTTTGAGGTAAGGAAAGTTGGTTTGGAGCTTATGGCTTAAAGCTTATCGCCCATGGCTCATTCCCGCCGGAGTGCCACGGCCGGATCCAGGCGCATGGCCCGGCGGGCCGGCCAGTAACAGGCACCGAGCGTCGTCGCGATGAGCAGGGCGGTGATGCTGATGAATACCAGCGGATCCGCCGGGCTGATGCCAAAGAGAACGCGCGAGAGGACGAACCCCATTCCGAGCGCGAGTACCAGCCCGATGCCGAGGCCGATCACCGCCAGACGCATGCCGTCGCGCAATACCAGTCGAAGCACGGCGTGGCGGTCCGCGCCGAGGGCCATGCGGATGCCGATCTCCTGGGTGCGCCGGGTCACGCCGAACGAGACCACGGCATAGAGTCCGATCACCGCGAGCAGCAACCCGATGACGCCCTGAATGCCAGCCAGCATTGCGCCCATGCGCAAGGGCAGCAGGGCGAATACGCTGGAGCGAAGGTGCTCATCCATCGTGCGCACGTTGTAGACCGGTAGATGGGGGTCGAGTGTCTTCACCGTCTCCCGCACGGCGTTCATCAGGCTGTCCGGCGCGGCCGTCGTGCGCATGACGAGGGTGATCGGAGTGCCGTAATCCTGCGCCAGCGGCAGGTAGGCGAAGGGCCGCGGCGGTTCCGAAATCATGACATATTTGCCCGTGACCGCGATTCCCACCACTTCGATCAGTGGTCCGTTCCGCCACAGATGAAAGCGCCGGCCGAGGGCGTCCTGCCCGGGCCAGCAAAGATTCGCCATCGTTTCGTTGATGACGGCCACGCGCGGAGTCGATTCGGTATCCGTCGGAGCGAGCTGGCGGCCGCGCCGGAGGATGGTGCCGATCATCGGCAGGTAACCGGGATCGACGCTGGTTCTGGAGATGGTGGCGGCGCCGTCCTTGAGCTGCGGCGGTGGATTTTCCGGATAAACCTCGTTGATCTGGATGCCCAGCGTGTCGAAGGGAACCTGCCGCGCCAGACCCGCGCCCTCGACTCCGGGCATCGCCCGGATCTTCTCGAGGAGTTCGCGGCAGAAAACCTTCCCGCGATCATCGTTGTAACCCTGCAGGCCGAGATCCAGCGAAAGTGTCAGCAGATGGTCCGCACGGAAACCGAGATTGAGACTGCGGGCACGCTGCAGGCTGTGCAGAAACATGCCGGTGCAGATCAGCACCACCAGGGACATCGTGACCTGCCCGATGACCAGCAGGTTGCGCAAACGGTGCCGGCCGGCAGATGCGCGACCGCCGCCGTTCTCTTTCAACCCTTCGTTCAAGTCGACGCGTGAGGCCCGCAACGCCGGCACCAAACCGGTCGCCAGCCCGGCCACGAGCGAAATTATGGCGGTGAAAAGATAGACGCGCCCGCCGGGAGCAAAATCCGTGACGACTGGAATGTCGGTGGGAGGCGGCACCAATCGGTTGATGGCCGCGCCCGTCCAGTCGGAGATCAGGTACCCCAGCACGCCGGCGATGGCGGCGAACAGGAGACTCTCCACAAGTATTTGCCGGATCAGCCGCCACCGGCTGGCGCCCAGCACGCTGCGCATCACCATTTCGCGCTGGCGCGTGATCACGCGCGCCAGCATCAGGTTCGCGACGTTGGCGCAGGCGATGAACAGGACGAGGCCGACCATGCCGGTGAAAACCGCGACGAAAACCGGCGTGAAGTCCGCAAAGATGGGATCGGGGCGGGCCCGCGTTTCTGGAATGACCATGAGGCGCGCCCCCTTGTGATCGTCAGGAAAATCCTGAACAAGTTTTCGACAGATGATGTCGGTCTCAGCGCGGGCGGCGGACAGCGTGGCACCGGGCTTCAGGCGGCCTAGGACGCGCCAGTTCTTCACCCACCGTTTCTCGAGTATCTGGTAGGTGTCGGGGAGCAACCGGCTCCCCGCGCCCGCGGGAACGAAGACCTTCATCGCCATCGCCCACGAAAAACCGTGGAAACCCTCCGTCGCGACCCCCACGACGGTGAACGGCTTGTCATTGAGTGTGATCGTCCGGCCCACGATTCCGGGATCGCCGCCGAAGTGGTTCTTCCAGTAATCAAAGCTCAGCATCGCCACTGGTTCGGCTCCGGCGTTCTCGCCGTCCGCCGGCAGGAGGGTCCGTCCGAGCGCGGCTTGGACGCCGAGCGCGGTAAATCCGTTCGGCGTGACGATTTCCATCCACGTCCGGTCTGCCGCCTGGCCCGCGGCACTGACGTGGACGGGACTGGGCATATAGGCAATCAGATCGGTGAGGGATTTGGTCTGCTCGCGGAGATCCTTGAAGTCGGGAAACGACAAGCCATGCGGCATGTTAAAGACGTCGCTGCGCATGAGCACGAGCACGAGGCGGTCGGCGTCCTTGAAGGCCAGCGGCTGCAGGAAAAACAAGTTCACCATCGAAAAGATCTGCGTGTTGACGCCGATGCCGAAGGCGAGGGTAAGCACCGCCACGATCGTGAAGCCGGGGAACTTGACGAGCTGGCGGAGGGCGAAGCGGAGGTCGTGCAGCATAGGTTTATGCTCTAAGTGGTAAGCGGTAAGTTACGCGCTTTGAGGTGAGGAAAGTTGGGTTGGAGCTTATGACTTAAAGCTTATCGCTTACGGCTCATTCGGCGCGCAGCGCCTCCACCGGGTTCACCAGCGTTGCGCGGCGGGCGGGCACCCAGCAGGCGAGCAGCGCGGCGAAGAGGAGGAGGACGGCTCCCACGGCGTAGGTGACGGGATCCGTTCCCTTGACGGCGAAGAGCTGGCTCTGGAGCAGCCGGTTTCCAGCCCAGGCTCCGGCGAGCCCGAGCAGCACGCCCGGCAGCGCGAGTCGCAAGCCGCGCGCAAGGACGTCGCGCAGCACATCGCGGCGTTGCGCGCCCAGCGCCATGCGGATGCCCACCTCCCGGGTGCGCTGGCCGACAACGCACGCCAGCACGCCGTAGATGCCGATCGCGGCGAGCAACAGCGCCGTCGCCGCGAAGAACGTGAACAGGCCCATGTTGAAGCGCCGGTCGGATGAGAAATCCGCGATGCGCGAGGTCATCAGTTCGATGTCGTAGATCGGTTCATCCGGGGCGACCGAGCGCACCGCGGTGCGCACCGAGGCGAGCACGCCGGCGGGATCCGCGCGGGTCCGCACGACGAGATGCAAATACATCGGCGCCGGGAACTGCTTCAGCAGACAGTAATACTCCGCCGGCTCGCCGCGATCGAGGCCGATTTGCGTGGTGCTGCCGACGATGCCGATGATGGTCGCGGCCGGCAGGTGCATGTCGGGATAGCCAAACTGGAAACGCTTGCCGATCGGATCCTCGCCGGGCCAGTACTGGTCGGCCATCCGCTGGCTGATCACGCAGGCGATATCGAAGTCCTTGTAGATCTTCGGCAGCAACGCCATCGTGAGGACCTCGCCGGCGGGCATCGTTGGCACAGGTTCGTGACCGTCGAAGAGCCGGCCGCGCAGCAGCGGAATGCCCAGCGCCCGGAAATACCCGGGCGTGACCACGTGCGTGTTCGCCGCGGGGAACTTGCCCGGTTCCGGCGCGGGCCGGTCGGTGCGGAAAAACGTGCTGGTCGACGTGTTCCAGGTGAACGGCAGGGCCGAGCCGAAGGCGGCGGTCTCCACTTCCGGCAGCGCGGCCACACGCTCGAGGATGCGTTCGTGGTAGGTGACGTAGGCGAACGGGTCGTGGAGGTATTGCTCCATGGGCGGCGTGCCGACGCGCAACGTGAGCACGCGATCCGGCTGCACGCCGGAATTCACCTCGCTGAGGCGCGCGAGGCTGCGGATCATCAATCCCGCGCCCACGAGCAGCATGAGCGCGAGCGCGACCTGGACGACCACGAGTCCGTCCGCGAGCCGGACGCGGCCGAACAGCGTCCGCATCGCGGGCTTCGTGTTCTTGAGCGCGTCGTTCGGGTTCGCGTGGGAAAGCTGCCAGGCGGGCGCGAGGCCAAAGGCGAGGCCGGTGACGAGCGTGAGGCCGACGATGAACAGCAGCACGCCGCGGTCGACGCCGCCCGTGCCTTCCGTCACCGCGCGCATTTCCCACGGCACCAGGCGGCTCACAAAATCGTAGCCCCACGCACCGAGGAGCGCGCCGGCGAGCCCACCCATGGCGGCGAGCACGAGGCTCTCGGCCAGCAACTGACGGAGGAGCGCCCCGCGCGTCGCGCCCAGCGCGCTGCGGATCGCCATCTCGCGGGTCCGGCCGAACGAGCGCGCGAGGAGCATGTTCGCGACATTGACGCAGGCGATCAGCAGGACCATGCCGACCGCGCCGAGCAGCAGCAGGAGACTCGTGCGCGCCCAACCGGCCAGGCGCTCGCGCAGCGGCTGCAGGTTGATGCCGATGCCGGCGTTGCTCTTGGGATATGCCTGTTCGAGGCGCCGGCCGATCGCGGTCATCTGCGCCTGCGCGGCCGCGAAGGTGATGCCGGGTTTGAGGCGGCCGACGACGTACGTGCCGTTGCGGTTATCGCGTTCCCGCATGAACTGCTGGTCGACGAACTGGCCGATCGGCACGAAAAGGTCGGCGCTGCGGTGAAAACGAAAAGCGGACGGCAGGATGCCGGCCACGCTGGTCGGCGCGCCATCCAGCAGCACGGTTTGCCCGACGATGTTCGGATCGCCCGCGAAATAGCGCTGCCAGGCCGCATGGGTCAGCCATGCGACCGCCGCGGCGCCGGCGCGGTCGTCGTCGGCCGTGAGATCGCGGCCCTGGGCGGCGTGCACGCCGACGGCGGGGAAAAAGTCCGCGGAGACCTGTGCGATCGTGACCTGTTCCGCGCTGTCGGGCGTCTTGAGCTTGCGGCCATCGGTGCGATAGATGGCGAGCGCGCTGAACACGTCCTGTCCCGCGCGCCAGTCCTCGAAGTTCGGGTAGGAGACGTCCATGTCGCTCGACTGGTCGTTCTTCTCGGAGAGGTGGACGAGGCGGTCCGGCTCCGGGTAGGGCAGGGCGCGCAGGAACGTCGTGTTGACGAGGCTGAAGATCGCGGTGTTGGCCCCGATGCCGAGGGCGAGCGTGAGGACCACGATGACGGTGAAGCCGGGCGACTTGGCGAGCAGCCTGAATGCGTGTTTGAAGTCGTGCATGCGTGATGACGGTAGAAATTGTGCGGGCGCCGGCCTTCGCTCGTTGAGCTATGGCGCGGCTCGTCCCGCGGCTTTGCCGCAGACGAGGAAGACGTAACGAAGATCATTCATCGCGAAAGTGACGGGGAAGGTGAAAGGGGTGGAATCGAACAGCGCGGTGGGGTGGGAGTGCCGCCCGTCTCGGCGTCAGCCCCCCCTCCGCTTTCACTCTCACGGTCACTTTTCTCGCGGGGCGAAACGGGCGCGGGTAGAAAGGAAGCGGGAGGGTTTGAATCCGCCGATCGATGCGGACGGGGCGAACCGCGAAACGCTCAGAGGGAGGTCTCCGCCTCCTTGGTGATCGCGCTTTCCTCCACGACCCGGCCGTCGAAGAGGTGCACGGAGCGCGCGGCATGACGGGCGAAGCGATGATCGTGCGTCACCATCACGATGGTGGAGCCGCTCCGGTGCAGATTGGCCAGCAACTCCATGACCGCGTCGCCGTTCTTCGAATCGAGGTTGCCGGTCGGCTCGTCGGCGAGCAGCACGGATGGGTAACCCGCCAGGGCGCGGGCCACGGCCACGCGCTGCTGCTGGCCGCCGGAGAGCTGGGAGGGAAGGTGCTTGGCCCGGTGGGCCATGCCGACCTTCTCGAGCGCCTCGTTGACGCGCTGCTTGCGTTCGCTCGCCGGCATGCCGCGGTAGGTCAGCGGCAGATCGACGTTTTCGTAGACGGTCAGGTCGCCGATGAGGTTGAACGACTGGAAAATGAACCCGATCTCGCGGTTGCGGATGCGCGCCCGCTCGGCGAGCGAGAGGCCCTGCACGGGACGGCTGTTGAGGCGGTATTCGCCCTCGGTCGGCGTGTCGAGCAGGCCGAGGATGGACAGGAGCGTGGACTTGCCGCAGCCGGAGGGGCCGGCGATCGAGACGTATTCACCCTTGAGAATCTCAAGGTGAATGCCGGAGAGGGCGTGGGTCTCGACTTCGTCAGTCAGAAAAACCTTGGTCACGCCGTCGAGTTTGATGAGGGACTGGCCGTTCGTTTCGGTGTTCATATGAATGAAGGGTGGGGCTGGCAGCGGTTTGCAGAGCACACACGGCGGCGCTGCAAAGTTGTAGGTTTTTTGTGGGCGGGGTGAGGGGTGGGTTAATTCAGGCGGACGCGCTCGTTGGCATCATATGGAGTCATGTCGGAGAGGACGACCCGGTCGCCGGGCTGGAGGCCGCTGACGATCTCGATGGTGTTGACGGAGCTCCGGCCCAGCTGCACCTGGGTGCGCTCCGCATAAACGCCGTTGGCATCGAGCTTGAAGATGCCCACGGTGCTGCGTTCCTGGCCGAAGGCCGGGCGGTCGACGAAGATCACGTCGTCCAGGCGTTCGAGTTCGATGGTGCCGTCGACGCTGAGGTCGGGGCGGGCGCCCTTGGGGAGCTCGCCGTTCAGCGAGACGTCGACCGTGACCGTGCCGTTTTGCACGGAGGGATCGACGCGCGCGACGCGGCCGGCCACGAGGCCGTTGCGGGTGTCGATGGACGCGAGCTGGCCGATTTGAATGTCCTTGGCCTGCGTTTCCGCGATGCGCACCTCGGCCTTCAGACGCGTGGGGTCGGCCACGCGGGCCAGATTGGCGCCGGGCTGCACCTGGGCGCCGACCTCGACGGGCAGCACCTGCAGCACGCCCGGCATGCCGGCGCGGACGGAGAGGGCGTCGGCCTCGTCGCGGCGGAGTTTCGCCTGGGCCCGGATGCGATCAACTTCCGCCTCTTTCACGGCGAGCTGCGGCGCGACCGACTCGTTGGTGAACGCATAACGTTTTTGCTCGATGGTGTACTGCGTGCTGGCGTCCTCCGCCGCGACCTTCGAGCGGCGCAGCTCAAGGGCGGAAACGAGACCGTCCTTGAACAGCTCGTCGTTGACCTCGGCCTGGAGCCGGGTGGTTTCGAATTCGGACTTGGCGCGGGCCAGGGCGGCCTCGGCGTCGAGGACGCCTTTCTGGAGCGTCATCTTGTAATTCGCGAGTTCGGCCTCGGCCGACTTGAGCTGCGAATCCGCGCTGGTGGCGGCCTCCACCACGCTGGGATTGCTGAGCATCAGGATCACGCTGTCCGGCGTGACGACGGCACCCGGCCGCAGCACGATGCGATCGACGCGGCCTTCGGTGCGCGCGGCGATCCAGCGGATTTCCTCCGGCACGAGCGTGCCCAGACCGCGCACCTGCCGGACCATCGGGCCGCGTTTCACAGTACCGATCCACACGAGGTTGCGATCGACCGTGGGCGCGGCGGGCTTGAGGCGCGAGAGAGCGAAGGTCACGCCGATCAGGGCGACAGCGACGATGCCGGCGATAATGATGCGCTTCCTGCGCTTTTCCTTGGCTGCGTTCGGGCGAGGAATATCCATGAGAGGATCGTGGGTACCAGACTGTTTGCATCGCCTGTGCCAAGCCCCGCCCTGTGGCATAAGTCATTGGTTCGTAAGCCTAAACATTTCAGATCAATCATCCCGGCTGGCGCACCGACGCCGCGGATGGGACTGAGGCGTCCCGGAAATGGGACCCGCCTTCGCCTTGGGGACTATGACGAGGCAGGTGAATTGCGAGGCGAAGGCCGGTTGCCTACCGAGCTCTGCTGGCCAGCAGAGCGACATGAGCCAATGCCGATTGGATGAGCCCTGCCTGTTGCGTTTATGGCGGTCTTTCGGCCGCCCATTTGGCAATCGGCCCTTGGCAATCTCCGTTCGTTCTACACCGGCAGCCGCAACGTGGCCAGGCAACCCAGGGCGCCACCTTCGCGATTCCGGAGGTTGATCGAGCCGCCATGGTTCTCGGCGATCTGCCGGCAGAGGAGCAGGCCGATGCCGGAACCGCTCGGTTTGGTGGTGAAGAACGGCACGAACAGATTGGCCGTGTTCGCGATCCCGGGTCCATCGTCCTCGATGTGAACCTCGAGAAAAGGTCCTTGCTTCCTCCAGCTCACCCGCACACCGCCACCGGCCTCGAGCGAGGCCTCGACGGCGTTTTTAAGAAGGTTGATCAGCACCTGCTCGATCTGCGCGGCGTCGAGATTTGCGGTGAGATCGGGGCCGGCCTGCACCTCGATGGGCAAACGCGTTTCCAGGGCCGCCGCGCGACGGATGAGCGGCGCGACCTCCGTCAAGGCGAGCGTCGGCTGTGGCAGTTTCGCCAGGCGCGCGTACGCCTGCATGAAACGACCGAGGCCCTCGGCGCGGGCCTCGATGACTTCCAACCCGGAACGCATGTCGTCCTCCCAGTCGGGGGCGCGCGGGCCATGCTTGAGCATGGCGGTGAGGCTGCCAGCGATGGATTTGATGGGGGCGAGCGAGTTATTGAGTTCGTGGCCGAGCACCCGCACGAGGCGCTGCCAGGCTTTGAGTTCCTCCTCGCGCAGAGGCACGCTCAAGTCGGCGATGACAATGAGCGAGTGCGGCCGGCCGCCTTCCCGGAACGACGTGCGGCGCATGCCCCAGCGGCCCATGCCGCCGGGAAACCTGGTCGCAGAGAGCACGCGGGTGTCGTCGCCTTCGAGGCATTCCTTGAGGCCAAGCTCGATGGCGGAGCGGCCGAGGAGGCGTTCGGCGGGCGCGGCGAGCAGTTCCTGGCCGGCGCGGTTGACCAGCCGGAGCGTCTCGTTGCTGTCGAACGCGAAGATGGCCACGTCGATCTCCTGCATGACCGTGCGCAGCAACGCGGTGGCCTCGAGAGCGCCCAGACGCTGCGTCTGGAGAACGGCGCCGAGAGAATTGATTTCCGCGTACACATCGCCGAGCGGCTCGTCGCGCTGCGCCCCGCGGGCACGGATGGAAAAGTCGCCTTCGCGCAACGCGGAAAGGAGATTGGCCATGGTCTGGAGCGGCCGCACCACCCGGTGGCGGGCGGCGGCGCCGTACCCCAGCCAGAATCCGAAGATGAGCAGCGTCAGCGTCCATTGCACCTTGGTATAATCGGGCGGATGATCGCCGAGCCAGAGGAAGCACATGGCCACGATGACGGCGGGCGCGCCGGCGAGCAGCGCGAAGAGGAAGACATGCTGGTCGTGCGTGAGGCGGGGACGATGGGAAGCCATAAGCTGTAAGCTTTAAGCGGTAAGTTTTAAGCTGTAAGCGAATAAGCTCTGAGGTGAAAGCTTGGTTTTGGTGCCATATGGACTTTAGATAGATTCCGTGATGAAAAACTATCGTGAATTAAAAATCTGGCAACGCAGCCATGCTCTGACCGTCTCGCTCTATCAGGTAACAAAGACGTTCCCCAAGGACGAAGTGTTCGCCTTGACGAATCAGATGCGGCGAGCGTGCGTTTCAATACCAGCCAATATCGCAGAGGGTTGTGGACGAGAAGGTGACGCCGAACTGAAGCGGTTTCTCACCATCTCATTGGGTTCCGCCTGCGAGTTGGATTACTACGTCCTTCTTGCGTGCGAACTCGGCTATCTGGAAGATTCCTCCGGCCGGCCGCTGGCCGCCGAGATCATGGAAATCAGGCGTATGCTCGGAACCTTTATTCAGAAGCTCAGAGCTTAAAGCTTACAGCTTTGGGCCGAGTGCTTACTGCTTATGGCTTATCGCGGGTTGCCTACAGCCCGTACTTCTCCAACCGCCGGTAGAAAGCGCTGCGGCTGAGGCCAAGTTCCTCGGCGGCCCGGCGGGCATTGCCGTCGCACCGGGCGAGCGTCTTCTTGATCAGATGGGCCTCGACCTCCTCCAAGCTCATGTCCTCGATGCGCGACACGGCCTGGCCGGCGCTGAGCCCGAGGTCGGCGGCGCGGACGACCTTGCCCGTGGCCATGAGCACGCCGCGCTCGACCGCGTGGTCGAGTTCGCGGACATTGCCGGGCCAGGCATGGTTCTGCATGGCCTCGACCGCACCGGCATCAAACCCGGTGACGGCCTTGCGGTAGCGCTCGACGTGCTGCTTGAAGAAATGCTGCGCGAGGAGCGGAATGTCTTCGCGGCGCTCGCGCAGCGGCGGAAGATGGATGGAAATGGTGTTGAGGCGGAAAAGCAGATCCTGGCGGAATTTGCCGGCGGTGACTTCGGCGGACACGTCGGCGTTCGTGGCCGAGATGAGGCGGACGTTGACGCGGTAGGTCTTGGACGAGCCGACGCGCTCGTATTCGCCGGTCTCGAGCGCGCGCAGAATCTTCGCCTGCTGGCCGAGCGGAATGTTGCAGATCTCGTCCAGGAACAGCGTGCCGCCGTCCGCGAGCTCGAAGCGGCCGGCCCGATCGCTTTTGGCATCGGTGAAGGCGCCGCGCACGTGGCCGAAGAGCTCGCTCTCGAACACGCCCTCGGGCAGACCGCCCATGTTGACCGAGATGAAGGGCTGGGCCGCGCGGACCGACACGGCGTGCAACGCCTGGGCGATCAAACCCTTGCCGGTGCCATTTTCGCCGGTGATGAGGACGTTGGCGTCGGACGGGCCGACGCGCGCAATGACTTCGAGCACGGGCCGCATCGCGGCGGATTGGGCGATGAGCGTGGGCCCGCCTTTGCCGCGGAGCAGCTGGTTTTCCTGTTCGAGCCGGCGGTAGGCCCGCACCGCGGTGCCCAGCTCGATCTGGTTGCGGACGATTGCAATAAGGCGCGGGTTTTCCCAGGGCTTGGTGATGAAATCCTTCGCCCCGCGCCGCATGGCCTCGACCGCGACGTCCACGCTCGCCCACGCGGTCATCACCACGACGGGCAGCGAGGTGTCGATGGTTTGAATCCTGTTGAGCAGGTCGAGCCCCTCTTGGCCGGAGGTGGTGTCGCGCGCGTAGTTGAGGTCCATCAACACGAGCGAGAAATCGCGCGCCTCAAGGGCCTTGATGACCGCCGCGGGTGATTTCACCGTCTCGATCTGGTAGCCCTCCGTCTTCAGCAGGAGACGCAGCGCCTCGAGAACGTCGGGCTGGTCGTCGGCAACGAGGATCCGGTGGGTCGAAGCGTCAGGGGCGGTCATCGCAGGAGAATGCTGCCGACAGAATGAGGAAGGCCGGTTGGCTTGAGCAAGCGGAGAGTGGCTGGAGCCGGGGCGACGCCGGCGACCGACGGCGGAAAGCTGAAATCCGGCTCAGGCGGCGGCGCATTCCGAGCGGCGGAGATGGCAGGTGCATTCGCGCCCGGCCGGCTTGAAAGCCACGATCGGGCACAGATCGACCGGCGCCTTCCGTACCGCAATGAATCGCGGGCGGCCGTGGTCATTGCCGCCGATGAGCAGCAGACCAATGGCGGCGTAGAGCATGAAGGCGACTTCGCTGCTGAAGAATGCGGCGGGCGTATGGATGCCAATGAGTCCGGCAAACGCGATGCATGGATAAGCTGCGCCGAGGAGAAGCAAAAGGAACTTGAGGGTGGTTTTCATGAGGGAGCTTTCGTTGTTGTCCCTCCTGTTGCAGGCACCGTGCCAAGTTGTTTTGATTTCTGTAAGCCAATGATGATCTGCCAATAAATAAATCACACCGCGCTGACGTCATCTCGAGGTTCTCCAAACTTTTTCGCTCACGGGAAGCGCGTTTCCCGGAAATGGGATGGAGAGAAGCAGACGTGAAAGTGAGGGTGAAAAGGTTTCCTGCCGGACGTTACCCGGGGATGATCACCACTTTTTTTCCACCTTCCCGCCCGCGTCGTTTGGCGCGGCTCGCGTCACTCGTAGCGCAAAGCTTCGATGGGATCGAGCTGGGCGGCCTTGCGCGCGGGATAATAGCCGAAGAAGACGCCGACCGCCGCGCTGAAGGCCACCGCCACCACCACTGAAGTCGGCGAAACGAGGATCGGCCAGCCGGTCCTCAGCGAGACGAGTTCCGAGAAGCCGACGCCGAGCACGATCCCGATGATGCCGCCAAGGGAGCTGAGGATCACCGCTTCGATCAGGAATTGCAGCAGTACGTCGCGTCCGTGGGCGCCCACGGCGAGGCGGATGCCAATCTCGCGGGTGCGTTCGGTCACGCTGACCAGCATGATATTCATGATGCCAATCCCGCCGACGACGAGCGACACGCCGGCGATCGCGCTGAGCAACAGCGTCAACGTCTTTGACGTGGCGGTGGCCGCCTGTGCGATTTCCACCTGGTTGCGCACGGTGAAATCTTGGCCGCGGCCCTTGCGGCGCTGCATGAGGAGGTCGGTGATGTCCTGCTGGACGCGGTCGATGGCGCCGGCGCTGGCGGCCTGAACCAAGATGGAATTGATGTTGGGGCGGCGGGCCACACGCTTCATGTGGCTGGTGTAGGGAATGACCACGGTGTCATCCTGGTCCTGACCGAAGAGGTTGAAACCCTTGGCGGCGAGCATGCCGACGACCTTGAAGGGGATGTTGCGGATGCGGATGGTCTGGCCGATCGCGTTGCCGTCGGCGAAGAGCTGGTCGGCGACGGTTTTGCCGATCACGGCCACTTTGGCCACGCTGCGGACATCTTGGTCGGTGAACATGGCCCCATCGGAAAGCCCCCAGCTGCGGATCGAGGTATAGTCGGGCGATTCGCCCATGATCTGGGTGTTCCAGTTGAGGCCGTTCGCGAGCACCTGGGCGCGGTCGCGCATCTCTGGGGTGACCCCGATGGCGTCGGACACCTCGCGCTTGATGGCATCCGCGTCGTCGATGGTAAGGGTGGAGGCACCGCCCCAGCCGGTGCGCATGCCGGCGCTGGTGAAGCTGCCCGGGAAGACGGTGATGACGTTCTCGCCTAGGCTGGCGACCTGGGCCTCGACCTGCGCCTTGGCGCCGTTGCCGATGCTGACCATTGCGATCACCGCGCCGACGCCGATGATGATGCCCAGCGCCGTGAGGATGGAGCGCATGGTGTTGCGCCGCAGGGCGCGCAGGGCGACCTTGATGGTGTTGATGATGCGCATGGTCAGACGGAGATCAGTTTCGCCGCCGCCTCGGCCTCCCGGAGTTTTCGCATTTCCTCATTGGCGTGCAGACGGTCCTTGACGAGTTCGTCGCGCACCAGGCGGCCGTCGCGCAGGATGAGGTCGCGCTTGCAGTAGCGGGCGATGTCAAGCTCGTGCGTGACCATGACGATGGTGATGCCCTGGTCATTGAGCTTTTGAAACACCCCCATCACCTCGACGGAGGTCCTGCTGTCGAGGTTGCCGGTCGGCTCGTCGGCGAGGAGCATCTCGGGATCATTGACGAGTGCCCGGGCGATGGCCACGCGTTGCTGCTGGCCGCCGGAGAGCTGGTTGGGAAAATGATCGGCGCGGTCCGAGAGGCCCACGATCTCGAGGCTGTGGAGCGCCCGTTTGCGCATTTCGCGGGACGAGTGGCGCTGCCGCCCGTACAGCATGGGCAGCTCCGCGTTCTCGAGCGCGGTCGTGCGGGCCAGGAGGTTGAAGCCCTGAAACACGAAACCGATCTTCTGGTTGCGGATGTCGGCCAGTTCGTTGCGGTCGAGCTGCGACACGTCGGTGTCGTCGAGTAGGTAGCGACCGCGGGTGGGGCGGTCGAGGCAGCCGAGCAGGTTCATGAGGGTGGACTTGCCGGAACCGCTTGCGCCCATGAGCGCCACGAATTCGCCCTTGTGGATCTCGAGCGAGACGCCGCGCACGGCGTGCACGGGAATCTCGCCCGAGTCGTAGATCTTGTGAATCTCCTCGATTTTGACGACAGCAGCCATCGGCGAAACGCGGCGGGTTGGATCAGAAGCGGCGCGGCCCGCCGCCAGCGAAGGGATTGCCGGAAGTCGGGGCGGCCGCCGCGGTTTGCGCACCGGGCAGGGTCACGCCAGTGACGATCACGTCGCCTTCCTTCAGGCCGTCCAGGACGGCCGTATTGATTCCATCGGTGATGCCAAGCTTAATGCTGACGGGCTCCAGGGTGGCGGTGTGCGGATCGGCGCCTTTCAGCTGGTAGACGGTGCGGGTGATGATGGCGCTGCCGCCACCGCCGCGTCCGCTGCCGGTGAAGCGGCTGAAGTCGAGATCAAGGCCGCGCTCCTTGGCGAGTTGCTGGGCTTTCTGGAGGATTTCCGGCGTGGGCGGTCCACCACCCCGGGTGAAACCGGCCTCGGTCATGATTGCGAAAGTGGCGCGACGGCGCTCCTCGTCGGTCATGGGCTTGACGGCCGGAGTGGCAGTGGCGGCGTTATTACCGGCACCGGAAGGGTCGAGGCTGGCCTCGGGGGCGCGTTTCGGAAGCAGCTCGTCCGGGATGCGCGCACGCAAGGCGCTGTTGGCGATGCGGAGGGTGTTGGAACTCTCGGCGATGACAATGGAGACGTTGGCCGTCATGCCGGGCCGCAGCTTGAGATCGGGGTTGTTGACGTCGATGATCGTCTGATAAACGACGACGTTCTGCTGGGTCTGCGGCGCGTTCCGGATCAGGCTGACGCGGCCGTGGAACTGCTGGTTGGGAAACGCATCGACGGTGAAGTTGACCGACTGGCCGACCTTGACGTTGCCGATGTCGGCTTCCGCCACCGCGCCGATGATCTGCATTTTCGTCAGGTCGTTCGCGATCATGAAAAGCGTGGGAGCGCTCAGACTGGCGGCTACCGTATTGCCGACGTCGACCTGGCGGGAGATGACCACGCCGTCGATGGGGGAGAAGATGTCGCAACGGGCCAGATTCACCTTGGCCATGTCCAGCGCGGCGCTCTGGATTTTCACCTGCGCATCGGCTTGGAGGAGCTGGGCCTCGGCTGTGTCGAGGTCGGACTGCGCCACGAGACTCTTCTTGAAGAGCTCGCGGGTGCGCTCCGTGTTTACCCGGGTGAGTTCGTAGTTGGCCTTCGCGTTGGCGAGCTGGCCCTCGGCCTGCAGCACAGTGGCCTGGTAGGTGGCGGGATCGATCTGGGCGATCAGTTGGCCCTGCTTGACCGGCGAATTCCAGTCCACGAAGAGCTTGGAGATGATGCCGGAGATCTGGCATCCCACATTGACGTCGAGCACCGGCTCGATGTCGCCGGTGGCCGTGACCACCTGGACGACGTCGCCGCGCGCGACGGTGATGGTGGAATACTCCGGCACCCGGTCAGAGCTGCGGATCCAGTAGTACCAGCCACCGGCGGCCACGGCGACGATGGCGGTGATCATAATGAGGGTTTTCCAAACACGCGAGCGGGCGGAGGTGGCCATGATGATGAATAAAGGGGAAGAGATTAGTTTTGACGGCGGCCAAGGCAAAGCAAACCTCCCACGCGATTGCGAAGCTGGAAGGCAGCGCATCAGCCGATGCTAAGACGCGCCCCGGGCCGGCAGGTAACAGGACCGCTCATTTTGTCCGGCGGCTGGCAGGGGGGGCAGGAGTCAGGCTTCACTTGAACCCGTAGGCGGTGCGCAGGGCCGCCACCACGTTGGCCGGCACGAACTTCGAGACGTCACCGCCGTATTTGCTGACCTGCTTAACGAGGTGGGAGCTGGTGTAGCTGTAATCCTCGTTGGGCATCACGTAGATGGTTTCGACCGCGGGTTGCAGATGGCGGTTCATGAGCGCCATGTTGAACTCCAACTCGAAGTCCGACATCGCCCGCAGACCGCGGATGATGGCGATGGCATGCTGCGCCATGGCGAAGTCGACCAGCAGGCCGCGAAAGGTGGTGGCGGAGACGTTGGCATAGCGGGCGATGTTCGGCCGGATCAGCTCAAGGCGCTGTTCGGCGGTAAAGAGGGGGCTCTTTTCGGGATTGTGGGCGACGGAGACCAGCACGTGATCGAAGAGGCGCGTGGCGCGCTCGAGGACGTCGAGGTGTCCATAGGTGATGGGGTCAAAGGTGCCCGGATAGATGCAGAGTCTCATGGGGTGGTACGTGGATTGGTCTGCTCGTGCTCTCGCTCCCGCTCGGGCCCGACTGCAGAGCAGGGGGACAGTAAGAGCAAGACTGCGGCCAAGGGCAAGAGGGTAGGAGAAACCACCGCGATCGAGCAGGCAGGAAGGGGAAGGCGGGGAAGTGGGGCGGAATCTACATCCTTGCCTGCAACGGCGTGACCGGTCCATACCTTGCGCCGTCATCTCTTCCGCATGAATCTGCCGAATGCGCTGACGTTGATCCGCATGCCCCTGACCTTCGCCATTGTGGCGCTGATGTATGGCACTTGGCCGTGGGCGGCGACGCTCGCCTTCTGGCTCTTTATCGCCGCCGCCATCACCGACTGGCTCGACGGCAAGCTGGCGCGCGAACGCAACACCGTCTCCGATTTCGGCAAGTTCATGGATGCCCTGGCGGACAAGGTGCTGGTGATCGGCGTCATGGTGGCGCTGCTCGATCTGGAGGCGCTGCGGCTGCCGGGCGTGATCGTGATCATGCTGGTGCTGATGGTGATTGCGCGCGAGTTCACGATCTCGGGGCTGCGCATGATGGCGGCTACCCGCGGCGTGGTGATGGCGGCCGAGCGTGGCGGCAAGGTGAAGACAATCATCCAGCTGACCGCGCTGGGGTTCCTGATGGCCGAGCCGATGGTGGCGCGCGACCTGCCGCGCATCTGTCCTTTTCCGCTCAATGGCGCGGTCTGGCTGGCCCACTGGACCGGCCTTGTGCTCTTCTTCGTGTCGATGTGGTTCATGTTTTCGTCGATGTGGAGCTACTACCGGAAATACCGGCACGTGTTGTTTGACGAGCCGGCGGTATGAAACTCGCGCAACCGATCTGGCCCCGCCTGCTTCCCTCCAGTTTGGTGCTGGCGTTGGCCACGCTCGGTCCGCTCGGCCGCCGGCGCCGCGCGCCGGGCACGTGGGGCTCGGTGGCCGGACTGCTCTATTTCACCGTCTTCTTCTGGCCGCTCGGCTTCTGGCCGTGGTCCGCCTTCTGGACGCTGATCTTCAGTCTGCCCGGCCTCTACCTCGCGGTGGCGATGTGCGGCGAGGCGGAATTCCGCCTCGGGCGGCGCGATCCCGGCGAGGTGATCCTCGATGAGTTCGCCGCGATGCCCCTGTGTTTTCTCGGCTGGCCGGTGCTGGTGCGGCAGTGGCCGGCGTGGACGGTTTTCATCGCGGGATTCCTGCTGTTCCGTCTCTTCGACATCGCGAAGCCGCTGGGTATTCGTAAACTGCAGGATCTGCCGGGCGGCTGGGGCATCGTCGTCGACGACGTGGCGGCGGCCCTCGCGGCGTGCGCCGTGCTGCACGGCGCGGCGTGGGCTTGGAAGGGGCTATGAAGGACTGGCTGGCGATGCTGGCCTCGCGGATCGGTGATTTATTCTTTCCCGCGGGCCGTCGCGTCATGGGGTAGGCGTTCGGCGGCCGGCGTTAAAGTCCCGGCGGATCGGCCGGCTGGTCGCGACCGAAGAGGCGCTTGAGGTTCACCTCGCCCCGGAACCGGCCGCCGGTGCTGAACGTGTTGCCGTCGGGGCCGAAGACAGCCGTCACGCTGAAGCCGGCGAGCCAGCGGCCGCGCGCATAAAACATGAGCTGCTTCGGCAAATCCCAGATCACACCCGGCCGGATGGTGAGGAAGTAGTGATCGCCTTTACCGATCACGCTCGTGGTGGTGCCATCCACTTCCAGGGTGTAGTGCCAGGCCTTGCGATCGTAGAGCAGGCCCGGCGTCAGCGTCAGCGAGTTGCTGTGCGGCTCGTTCTGGCCGAAATTGCCGGGAGTCGATGACTTGGAGAGAAAGTCCACGCTCGTATGAAGGAATCCCGAGAGGCCCGGCATCCAGCCGAGCTTGCGCCCAAACACGATGTACGGCGTGACGTGGTTGTGGCCGTCGGTCAGATCCATTGGGGGGCGGCTGACGGGAATCGAGGAGTTGAAGCCGACACTGGCGTCCCATGTGGGTTTGAGCCACTTGAGCCAGGCGTATTTGGCTCCAAAGTGCACTGTGCTGAATCCGTAGCCGCTGGGGCCGCTGCGCAGGCCGTCGTCGAAATAGGTCTCGAATTCACTGTTCAATTCGAAGTGGTCGTTCACGCCCCAGCGAAACTCGAGGGGGATTCGCACGTAAGGCTTATCGAGCAGGTCGCGAAAAGAGGGCTGGAAGCTGAATCGGATGTTCCCCCTTCGCTCGGTCTTCGGCAGATCAATCTCGAACAGGCCGGGAATACGGGGGATGGTGGCTTGTTCGCCGTTGGCGGTCACAGCCGCGGGCGCCGCGTCAGGGTCCTGAGCCGCGGCGCTGACGGCCAGAAACAGGCCGGAGACAAGCAGGAGGCAGGTTTTCCAAGGCAAAGTGGTCATGGAAGAGTGCAGACGATGCGAGGCGGACACGCCCATGGACAGCGCCCCGCGCCTTCGGTTGCGACCATCGTCTGTGCCGGAAGCCGGCAGGCGAACCCCGCGATGCAGGTTGGAAAAGAGGAGGGGCACGTGCGCTAGGGCAGAATCTGCAGATTCTCCATCGGCATGCGCACCAGGAGGCCCTGCTGCAACACGTCGACGGCAATGACGACACCTTTGGGATTCGCGGGATCGTCGACGACACCCTCGAGACCGTGGAGCGGCCCGCCGGCAACCTTCACGCGTGTGCCTTTCTTGAGCAGCGGATGCAGGCTCAGTTCCAGGCCCGAGGCCACGACCGCCTTCACGCCCTCGAGCTGCCGGAGGAAGCCGGCTTGGTCCTCGACCCAGATGGCGCGGACGAGCAGGTCCTGCTGGTAGACGCGGTTCTTCCGCTCCGGCGCAATCTTGGCGAACACGTAGCCGGGGAAAAGGGGCTTGGTGAACCGTTTCGTCTGGTCGCGGTAGCGCCGCACGCTCGGCACGAGCGCCAGGTAATGCGTGAAACGCTCGACGGCGAGCAGCGCGGCGAATTTTTTTTCGCACCGCGGCCTGGTGTGGCAGGCGAACCAGCGCGGCTCGGCGAAGTTGGGTAGGGTCTCGGCCATCGCTCAGGCTGCCAGCCGGCGCAGGGCCAGGACATAGCCCGGCAGGCCCCGGCCGCAGATCATCGCCGCACAGGCGCCGGCGGTCACCGACTTGCGGCGGAAAGGCTCGCGCCGGCGGATGTCGGAAATGTGCACTTCGATCGCGGGGATGCCCGTCCCCGCGATGGCGTCGCGGAGCGCGATGCTGGTGTGCGCGAGGCCGCCGGGGTTGATGATGATGCCGGCGAACCGGCGGTCGGCCAGTTCGCCGAGCTTGTCGATGAGCGCGCCCTCATGGTTCGACTGGAAGAACGTCAGCGCCACGCCGAGCCTGCGGGCCTCGGCGCGAAGCATTTTTTCGAGATCCTTGAGCGTCGCCCGGCCGTAGATCCCGGGCTCGCGTTTGCCGAGCCGGTCGAGATTGGGGCCGTTGATGATGGCGATTTTTTTCATGGAGGGATGCCCACGGAACACACGGAATACACTGAAGGATCCGGCTGGGACAATCTTCTTTCCGGGGGTTCCGTGTCTTCCGTGGGCGGCTTAGAGCGGATTGCCGGTCGCGATGAACTCCCACGGCAGGCGGAATTTTTTCGCGAGTTCGGCCGCCAGGGCCTTCACGCCGTGCGTCTCGGTGGCGTAATGGCCGCAGAGGTAGAGATTGAGACGGCACTCCTGCGCGTAGGTAAACCATTCCTCGCGCAGCTCGCCGGTCACGAGCGTGTCCACGCCCGCGGACCCGAGCTCGCGCATGGCGCCGTTGCCGCTCCCGCTGCAGAAGGCCACCGCGCGCGGCGCCGTCGATCCACACTCGATGGCCACGACGCGCGGGTACAGCGCCGTGAGCTTCCGACGCAGGTTGGCGCGCCGCAGCCGGCTGGGCGCGATCCAGCCGATCGCCTCGCCCTCGTGCACCAGGAACGAACGGCGGGGCCTGAGCCCGAGCTGGCGCGCGAGCAGGACGTTGTTGCCGATCTGCGGATGCGCGTCGAGCGGCAGATGGCTGGAATAGAGCGCGCAGTTGCCGTGCAGGAGGGAGGCCAGCTTCCGGTAGGTGGAGCCGGTGACCGGGCGCGGCGGCTCCCAGAACAGTCCGTGATGCACGATCAGAAAATCCACGCCGGCGGCGACGGCTTTTTCGAACGGTGCCAGGCCGGCGTCGACCGCGGCGCCGATTTTGGTGACGCGGCCGCGGTTGGCGACCTGCAGGCCGTTGGCGGCGCCGGGGTAGTCGGTGAAGGCGGCGCGGCGCGTGCGCCGGTCGCAGTAGGCGACGATCTCGTCAAGCGTGGGCATGCCCTGTTGTATCGGACCCGGTGGCCGGTTGAAGGCGAAAATGCCGGCCGGGTTTGTGATGCTCCCGGAGCGGATGTCGGGCTAGGGTCGGGCGGCCTGCAGCCGGGCGATCCATTCCCGGGCCGGTGCAAAATCGGGTTTGATCCTTAGCGCCGCCTCCAAATGGGCCAGCGCCTCCGGCCGGCGCTCCGGCTGGACGGACAACAGGATTCCCAGCGCGTAGTGAGCCTCGAACGACTCGGGATTGATCCGGACGGCCGCCTCGAAATGGGCCATCGCCTCCGGCGCCCGCTCCGGGAGGCCGAGCAGGGCTTTGCCCAACTGGCTGTGAACTTCGGCCGAGTCGGGATTGAGGCGCAACACCGCCTCATATTCGGCGATGGCCTCTGGCAATCGCCCGGGAATATTCACCAGGGCGTCTCCCAGGTTGTTGTGCGCTTCGGCAAAGTCGGGTTTGAGGCGCGTCGCCGCCTCAAACTCGGCGATCGCCTCCGGCGCTCGCTCCGGGATCTTGCTCAAGGCTGCGCCGAGGTTGTTGTGCGCTTCCGCCGAACGGGGATCCATTCGCACCGCCGCCTCGAACTGGGCGACCGCCTCCGGCCATCGCCCGGGCATTTGCGCCAGGGCCACGCCCAGGTTGCTGTGCATTTTCGCGGAACGGGGATTAAGCCGCACCGCCTCCTCCAAATGGGCCGCCGCCTCCGGCAAGCGCGCAGGGATTTTCGCCAGGGCCGCGCCCAGGTTGTTCTGCATGTCCGCGGAACCCGGATTGAGGCGCACCGCCGCCTCAAACTGGGCGGTCGCCTCCGGCGCTCGCTCCGGAATCTTGAGCAAGGCTGCGCCCAGGTTGTCGTGCATGTCCGCCGCGTCGGGAGCCAACCGCACCGCCGCCTCCAAGTGGCCGATCGCCTCCGGCAGGCGTTCGGGGATTGTCTCCAGCAGGACCCCCAGGTTGTTGTGCGCCGGCGCAAAACGGGGATCGATTCGCAGCGCTGCCTCATACTCGGCGATGGCCGCGGGCTGGCGGCCCGGGATTTTCGTGAAGGCGTGTCCGAGGTCGTTGTGCGCATTCACATCCCGGGGATTGATGCGCAGCGCCGCCTCAAAATGGCCGATCGCCTCGGGCAGGCGCCCGGGAATTCTCGACAGGAGGTCGCCCAGGTTCGTGTGTGCCATCCAGCAGGCGGGGTTCCGCGCCAGCGTTTCCCGATAGAGCGTTCCGGCATCGCGGTACATGCCGCACTGGCGCCAGGTCAGCGCGCCCAATGTCGCGAGCAACAACCCGCCCCCCGCACGGCTCAGCCACCGGACGGCGGGGGCTCTGCTGTCCAGCAGAGTGCCGGCCGCCAGCGTCAGCCCCGCCGCCACCGGTACGATGATGCCCAGACTGGCCAGGTACTGGAAATGGTCCGCCACATAGGAATAGATGAACGGGTAGACATTGATGAATCCCATGGCCGGAAACAGTGTACCGGCGAAGATCAGAAATCCGGCCAGCCCCGCCGTTGCGGCGCGGGCCGGAAGTCCACGCTGCCGTCGGACCACTATTCCCAGCCCGGCCACTAGCGCCAGCACCCCCAACGGATACAGGTACTGCCACCACACCGCCGCGTCGACGTCCCACCGCGGATAGATGAACATCAGGTCCGCGGGCCACACCAGTTTTCCCAGATAAAACCAAATCACCCGGCCGGCCAGCAGGCAGCGTTCGACCAAGGTGAGCGTGAAATCCGCACCTCGCGCGCCGATGAAGGTTTGCTCCACCCATGCCGTCATCAGCCCCGCGGTCGCGCCGAGTCCCAACCACGGAAGCAGCGGCCGCACGTCACGTCGCCAGTCGAGCCGGCCGCGCCGCCACCAGAAGACCACCAGCAACGCAGCCGGCAGCGTCGCCGTCACCGTCTTGGTCAGCAGCGCCAGCACAAACAGGCCGAGCGCCAGCCAATACCGCGAGGGCCGGCGGTCCTGGTCAAAACGCAGATAGACGAGAGCCGAGCCTAGGTAGAGGACGGCGGAGAGCGTATTCTTTTGCTCCGAAATCCACGCCACCGATTCCACGCACACCGGATGCAGGGCAAAAATAAGACCCGCAAGGTACGCCCCCGGCAGCGCCAGCCGCCGCACCAGCGCCACCACCAGGCACGCTACGGCCGCGTGCAGCAGGATGTTTGTCAGATGGTAACCCACCACTGAGTCGCCCCACAGCCGGTGCTCCACCCAGAATGCGGTGTGCAGCAGCGGATAATATTGCTGGGTTGCCCCCACCTCAAACCAGATGCGTCTCAGTCCGTCGACGGATTGCAGCTCCGGCTGCGTCACGTGAAAATCGTCGTCCCAGAGAAATCCGCCGTAGAGAACCGGCAGGTAGGCGACCAGCGTCACATAGAATAGCAGGGCCCCCGCCCCGAGGTTCCGAAGGTTCGCTGACCGGAAGTTCATCGCCGGGAATCAATTCGCGCTGGCGGCGATCTCGTCAAGCGTGGGTATGCCCAGTTGTACCGGAGCGTCCGGCCGGTTGAAGGCGTTCTGCTGGCCAGCAGAATGCCAGCCGGGCATGAACGGGTATTTTTTAGAATTCCTCTTTATGGCAAATCGTGCCAGAAATGTCGCCCATGAACGGGCGCTCACAGCGGCGCTGTCGAAAGTTCACACATGATCCCCTTACCGTCCGCTGAAAAACTTAAAACCTGTCCCCCCTTTATTCTCCCGGAGGACCTGAATCGACTCATGCAATGTCAGCAGGCGAAACTACTATGAGATTCATCGCATGTTTTGTTCTCATTTATCTGAACCTCGTCGGCAGCGCATTGGCGGCGCAGACCTATGGCAGGCATGTTGAGCGCGCAGTGCCCGCGTCGATTAGTACGATTTTGGCTAGCCCCCAGCGGCTTAACGGTAAAGTCGTGGGTGTTTACGGGGTCTTGAAAGCCGGTCGGGGTCTCGGCCTACTGTTCTTTTCAAGGGAACACGCGTCTTGGAATGACTTGGCAAACGCCGTGGAGGTCATTCCAGACAGTCGTGTTTTGCTGTTCAACACTGGGGATTCACGCTGGGCAGCGCTGAACGGCCAGGCAGTCTATTTGGAGGGACGGCTCTCGGCGACTTTTGTAGAAGACGATGACAAGACCGTTGCGTCGATATCTGTCACGTTTGTCCAAACGATGAATAGCGGCAACCAATAAGGAGGCCTAAGATGGGGTCAGGCTAGGGTTGCCCTGATTTGACGGACAGTGGGCTGAGGGTCACAACCCGAGGAGAGCCCATGAAGACGCAGTTACAGAAGCCGGCTCGCGGCAAGGCGAGCTACACGGAAGAGTATCGGCAGCAGGCGCTGGAGTTATGGCGCAAGAGTGGTCGCAGCGCGGCCCAGGTGGCGGCGGAGCTGGGGATCCGGCCGTCGTTGTTGTATAAGTGGTCCACGGACGCACGCCAGGCAGGCGAAG
>Ga0116116_1000728_pt1 | contig 31428 bp, 28 predicted proteins | sample June2015DPH_10_1_FD_89722 | JGI IMG/M metagenome (GOLD analysis project Ga0116116, IMG submission 89722) | Peatland microbial communities from SPRUCE experiment site at the Marcell Experimental Forest, Minnesota, USA - June2015DPH_10_150 | ecosystem: Environmental > Terrestrial > Soil > Wetlands... | reverse complement strand
CTGAGCATTGACAGCCTTTCGGCTGCCCATGATGGGCAGAAACTCGACAAGGAGAACCCATGCCCCTCGCTGTCATCCTGAGCGAAGCGAAGGACCCCGGCAGTTCGCGGGGGGTTGGCGAACAGAGTAAACTACGGGGATTCTTCGCCCAAAATGCGGGCTCAGAATGACAGCGCAAGCGATGCTGAATCTAAATGACTTACGCGTCGAGTTTCTGCAGAGCGTAGCGAAGGATCTCGCTCTGCCCGCTCAGGGTAAACTACGCGAAGAATCTCGCTCTGTGCATTTTCATGGCAATGCGAGATTCTTCGTCGGTCGCCGCGGCGACCTCCTCAGAATGACAGTCCCGACGGGTTCTTCCGCAGCCTGGAGAGCCGTGGGGAAGCGGCAGTGGTTAACGCTTCAGCCCGCGTCAGCGGGCGCCAGAGTCGCTTACCGTGATCGATTATTTCTGTCGCCCCTGCCGGGGCTCGTTTCATGTTCTGCATCTTCTTCCCATGGCTGCCGCCCGCGTATGGCCGAAGGTCCGCCGATCTTAATGGCAGACGGGTCAAAGGAGACCATGTGCCACATTCTGCCGCCGCTACGCGGCTTGCCTCCGCTCGCTTTTTTCCCCATGGCGTGCATCGGCCTGCGGATGAGGACGCGAGGCCTTTAGTAAGCGTCCTGTGGACCCATACCGGGTTCACCGGACGGACGCATTAGCTGAGTATCTTCGGGAGCCCCGGCATTCTCCCGGTGGTAGGGACCTCGCTCCTCTAGGGACGGCTTTTGAGGAGACGGTAAAGTCTCATGCCGGAGCCGAACAAGACGAGGGCGAGGACTCCTTTGAGGAAAGCCTTGACCAGGAAATCAAGCCTGAACAAGGGCTGCCCCGTGATGACGAGGTAGAGGATCACGGCGCCATAAAGCCCCAGAGCGAACTCCGCCGCACGCGTCTCGCGCCGCCAACGTCCGTGGGAAAGCACGGTCAAGTGCAAAGCGAAATCCAATGCCCAGAAGACATTCACCAGCGGCATGTAAGTGGCGAACGCAGGCAGAAGAGAACTCGTCAAATAAACTCTGCTGTTTGCGATCGCCATGCCCACCCACTCCGGGTAGAAATTGAACAGCACCGCGAACAGCAGGATCAGGTACATCTCGAGCACCATGCCGGCCTGCGAAATGCGATCCGGGTCCTTCACCGGAGGCAGCATCGCCGGGCTCCAAGCCGGGGCGGTCGCCTCGCGGCGCAATTGGACGCGCTCGATGATGGCAAACACCAGGGTCACCAGCGCCAGATTAAAAAGGAATCCCATGGCGACCCGCCAGATCGTGTGGGCCACCGCAAGCAGGTCCGGGCCTTCGCGGCGGCCCACAGCAGAACCGGCGATGGCTGCAATGAAGAGTGCGCCGGAGACTGCGGCAATGCCGATGACGGCGATTTTGACGGCCACTTGGTAAGCGGGGAAGAGGCGCGGGCCGATCAGGTACTGGTCCTGCGGCAAATACCGCTTGGCCACTTCCTCCGGCGCGCCGAATTCACGGATCACCGCTTCGGCAAGCAGAGGGTCCGGAGGCCTCTGCGCCGCGCGCGCCCGCTCCTCCAGGCTGTCCAGGAGCAGCGAGCGCAATTCCGCTTCGACGTCCGCGCGGAGGTTCCACGGCAGGTGCTCCCCGATTTCGTGGACGTACCGGTCGATGACTTCCATGGCGCTTCTCCTTCCTCAGCGGAGCAGGCGCTCCATAGCGCGGGCCAAGGATTGCCAGTCCGCCGCCAGGTCGCGTTGCATCGTCTCACCGAGCGCGCTGGTGCGGTAGTAGCGGCGCGGGCGCCCGTCTTCCAGGGTCCAACGGCTGCGCAGCAGGCCCTGCGCTTCCAGCCGCCGCAACAGCGGGTACAAGGTGCCCTCATCAATCTCCAATCCGCGTTCGGCCAGCGCTTTCTTGAGTGAATAGCCATACTGCTCCTGCTGGAGCTGGCTCAAGACCGCCAGCACCAGAGCGCCGCGCCGGAACTCGAGTCCCAGGTTCTCCCGCACCGAATCGCGCTGGGCAGCTCGTACCATGTGCGGCACTATAGTATGTACCACACAGTATGTCAAGAGGAAAGAATGTCCGTCGTGGAGGCGCACCTCACAGGTGGCACCGGCATCGCCGTTTACGTCGGCGACCGTTTAGAAGCCAGGACAGGCCACAGATAGGACGCGGTGAAAGAGATGTTGCGCGTGCTCGTGGGACGCATACATGAAAGACAATGTATGCGCTACCCGCGAGACATTGAAGATTGCAGCCTTCAAATCGCCCGATGACTCAATCGCTCAATCCCCCAATTCTCGACAATGGACATTATGTCGCATTCCCGACCATCCTCCGGGGCAACTTGGCCCCTGGTGTGCTACATCTAGTCTGGGTAGACGCTCAAGTTGTGGAGGAGTGCGCTAACCCCTCGGTTCCGTGACCCACACCCGGTTCTCTTGCCTGCGACGTTTCTATGCTGACCAAACCCCGCCTCCGAACTCGCCGCTCTTTCTTGAAACAAAGCATCTCGCTGGGGAGTGCGCTATGGGCCCTCAAAGGGGGCGTGGCGGCGCCATGGCCTGCTCAGGATTCCAGCCGCTCGCGCGTGGTGATCGCGCGGGACGGGAAGATTCGCACTGCCGGCTCCAGCCTTGACTCCGCCGAGCTCGCGAAGCTCCTCGACCGTGCCATGCAGGCTGCCTTCAATTGCGATTCGCCACTGGAAGCGTGGAAGAAAGTCGTGCGGCCGGGCGAAGTCGTGGGGCTCAAGGTGAACTGCCTGGGGGGCCGCGGCAACGCCACGCACCCGGAACTGGTGGAGGCCATTGCGGAGCGTCTGCGGCAGGCGGGCATTACCGAGATCGTTGTCTGGGACCGGCAGAACGCCGACCTCGGGCGCGCGCGCTACAAAATCGTCGAGCGCGGTTCGGGCCTGCGCTGCTTTGGCAACGACACGCTGGGCTTTGAGGATGACCTCTCCGCCTTCGGCCAGGCCGGCAGCCGCGTTTGCCATACGCTCACGCAGGTTTGCGACGCGGTTATCAACCTGCCCGTGCTCAAGGACCACGGCATCGCCGGTGTCACCCTGGCGCTCAAGAGCATGTTCGGGGCGATACACAACCCCAACAAGTACCACTCGAACGCCGGCGACCCCTACGTGGCAGACGTCTTCGCGCTCGCGCCCGTTCGCCAAAAGGTGCGCCTCCACATCTGCGATGCCATCAACGGGCAATATGAGGGTGGGCCGTCCTACATGCCGCAGTGGATGTGGCCGTTCAACGGCCTGCTGGTGGCACGCGACCCGGTGGCGCTGGACTACGTAGGCTGGAAGATCATTGAGAAGAAGCGCTCCGAGATGGGGGCGAAGTCCCTCGCGGAACTCCACCGCGAGCCGCACTACATCCTGACCGCCGCCGACCCCGAGCACCGTCTGGGCACCTGCGACCCGAAGCGCATCGAGCAGGTGGAAATTTGATGGGCAACGATGGTGACCTGAATTCCGTTGACCGGCGCGCTTTCTTGAAAGCCGCCTCGCTGCCCTGCCTTGCGGCTTGCAGCGGGGCACTCGTAGGGGCGCGGCTTGCCGCGCCCTTGTTCGCCGCTCCCGCCCCCGAGAACGACGAGCAGTTCATCAAGGAAGCGAAGTTTTACGAGAAGCTCCCTTACAAGAAAATCAAGTGCAAGCTCTGCCCGCGCGAGTGTGTGATTGACGACCAGGAGCGTGGTTACTGTGGGGTCCGCGAGAATCGCGGCGGCACCTACTACACGCTGGTGCATTCGCGCGTGGTGACGGCCCACATCGACCCGATTGAGAAGAAGCCTTTCTTCCATTTCCTGCCTGGGGCGGTGGCTTTTTCGCTTGCCACCGCCGGCTGCAACGTCAATTGCAAGATGTGCCAGAACTGGGAGATTTCCCAGGTGCGTCCCGAGCAGGTCCGCAGCACTTACGTGCCGCCCGAAAAGCTTACCGGATTCGCGCAGCAGAATAGCTGCCCGGTGATCGCCTACACCTACAGCGAGCCGGTGGTCTTTCTCGAATACGTGCTCGATTGCGCCCAAGCGGCGCGGGCGGCGGGCGTGCGCAGCGTGGTGGTCAGCGGCGGGTACATCCAGGCCGACCCGCTCAAGAAGCTCGCGGCCCAGGTTGACGCAATCAAGATTGATCTCAAAGCTTATTCTGACAAGTTCTATAAGGAAGTTGTGAATGGCGAGCTCAAGCCGGTGCTGGAAGCCCTGGTCACGCTGCGTAAGACCGGCGTGTGGAATGAGATTGTCTATCTCGTGGTGCCCACACTCAATGACAGCGACTCCGAATTCCAGGGCCTGGCGCGCTGGGTCAAGTCCGAGCTCGGCCCGGACGTCCCGCTGCACTTTTCGCAATTTCATCCCGAGTATCTGCTCAAGAACCTGCCGCCCACGCCGGTCGAGACGCTGGAGCGCGCCAAGGCCATCGCCGACGCCGAAGGACTGCACTACGTCTATATCGGCAACGTGCCTGGGCATCCGGCGGAAAGCACTTACTGCCCCCATTGCCGGAAAAAGGTGGTGGACCGCACTGGTTACACAATCGCCGGTATTCATCTGCACCACGGCAAGTGCCAGTTTTGCCAGACGCCGATTCCCGGGGTCTGGACGTAGAGAGCAGGAGACAGTAGACAGGAGGCAGGAGACGGGAGGCAGAAGGCGGAAGGCAGTAAGCAGATGGGACGGAGCCGCACGAGAAAACCAAAAGGCAAAGGGCAAAAGTGAATAGTCGCATTTCGAAGACTGTTTGTTAACGCGACGGCCGAGAGGGGCGTCGATTTGAATATACAACCCTCGCCCCCTTGGGGGAGAGGGTGGACCGCCGCCGGCGCTTTCACCAGCCGGGGCGGGACGGGTGAGGGGGTCAACCAGAAACAAATTGAGTAGGTACAAGCAGAGCGCCTTGCGGCATTGTGAGCGCGCAGGAAAGATGTTGCACGTGCTGATACGTTCGCTCCAGAGTTCTTAGCCACTGCCGACCTGCCGACTGCCCATCTGCCCTGCTTCTTTGGTGACGCCATGAAAAATCCCAAGATCAAGTATTTGATCCCCTTCACGCTGCTCGCCCTGCTGATTCTGGTTCCGCGCCAGGCCGGCCGGAGCGACGGGCAGAAAGTTCGCGCGCCCGCGGTGGCCGGAGGTTTTTATCCTGCCGACCCCAAAGAACTCACCCAGATGATTGATGGTCTTCTGGCGCACGCCTCAGTGCCGCAAGTTCAAGGACCGCTGGTGGCGCTGATTTGCCCGCACGCCGGCTACATCTTCACAGGGCCCGTGGCGGCAGCGTGCTTCTCCCAGCTCAAGGGACGGAAATACACCCGCGTCGTGGTAATTGCGCCGTCGCACTTCGAAAACTTCCCCTTCTCCGCCGTTTACGATGGCGACGCCTACGCGACCCCACTCGGCACGGTTCCCGTGGACAAGGCCTTCGGAGCGAAGCTGGCGGAATTGAGCCCCCTCATCAAAGTCTCCGAGCGCGGCCACACGCCGGTTCCGCCGCAGGGCGAGCACGCGCTAGAAGTTCAACTGCCCTTTCTCCAGCGCACGCTCGGCGAGTTCAAGCTGGTGCCCATCATAATGGGGGACCAGGACTACAGCATCTGCCGCGCCCTGGGCCTGGCGCTCGCGAAGGCCTTGCTGGCGGAGAAGCCCGAGGTGCGCGCGCAGACGCTGATCCTGATCAGCTCCGACCTTTCGCATTATCACCCTTACGACGACGCGGTGCGCATTGACCACCACACGCTCCAGGCCGTCGAGGAGTGGGACTACCTGAGCCTATGGCGCAACTTCCAGACGCGGACCTGGGAAGCCTGCGGCGGCGGGCCCATCGTGGCGGGCATGATCGCCGCGGAGCGCCTGGGCGCGAGTCACGCGCAGCTCCTGAAATACGCCAACTCCGGCGACACGTCGGGCGACAAGACCCGCGTGGTGGGCTACGGCGCCGTCGCGATTACCCCGGCAAAGCCGGAGGCCACAAAGAAGAGCGCGGACTTTTCCCTCACCGGCCGCGAGAAGGACGCCTTGATGAAGATCGCCCGGGCCTCCGTGGAAACTGCCGTTCGCGAAAGAAATATATACCTCGTGGGCTCGACGGACCTCCCCCGGCTGGAGGAAGACCGCGGCGCCTTCGTCACCCTCAAGGAGCATGGCGAGCTGCGCGGCTGCATCGGTTACATCACCCCGATGAAACCTCTGGCGGAAACCGTGCGCGACGTGGCGGCCTACGCGGCAGTCGAGGACCGGCGCTTTCAGCCGGTCTCGGCCGCGGAACTACCCCTGTTGCAATACGAGGTTTCCGTCCTGTCACCGATCCGGCGGGTTTTGGATATCAAACAGATCAAAGTCGGCAAGCACGGGCTGATTATTAAGAAGGGAAATATCGAGGGATTGCTGCTGCCGCAGGTGCCGGTCGAGGAAAACTGGGACCGGGACACCTTCATTGAGCAAACCTGTGTCAAGGCCGGATTGCCGCGCCAGGCCTGGAAGGACGATGACACCGATATGTTCATGTTCACGGCCCTGGTTTTTGGAGAGCACACTCTGAACGAGCCCGCTGTTCCGGACCAGCCGGCCGCTCCCGGCCCGCCGCGGCAGCCAGGACCGCCGGGGTTAGATTTGCCGCGGCCATAAGCACGGCCGTGCGCAGAAAGCCGTAAACCGGAATCAGCAGAACGCTCAGGGCGAGCGCTCCGGCGCAGGCGCCCGCCAGGTCCAGCCCGTAGAGCGCGCCGGGTGAGCGCCTGCCAGGCCCGGAAAAATACACGCGACTGGCCAGCAGGAATTGAAAGCCTCCCAGCAGTCCCGCCACGAGCGCCAGCGCTGGAAACAGGATTTGGCTCGCGAGGCGCTGCCCGCCTGCCGTACCCACCCGCCCGAGCTCCACCAGCAGCCCGTAAAGCAGCAGCGGCGAGACGGCAGCCAGAAGTTGCAGGCCGGCCAGACCCAGCAGTTCTCGTCGCGCGGGAAGAGCCCTTCGGCCCCGGCTGCTGCGCAGCTTCAGCCACGCGCCCGCGGCCATGCCGACCATGAATAGCGCCACCAGAATCGTGAGCTCGTGGTAAACGTATCCGTAGAGCGCCTGGAAACCTAGCAGGAGCAGGATCTCGAGTCCCAGCCCGGTGAACCCCATGGCCGCCACCGCGAACGCCGCCGCGCGCCGGGCTCGCGCCTCGGCCTTTTCCTCCGCCGCGGCAGGCCACAGCCATAACAACGGCAGCAGCGCGGCGAGCGCCAACAGGGTGACCACGAGCAGCCGCTCAAATCTCACGCTCGCCAGCGCTTCGATCCAGCGCGTCGAGGCGCGGTGGTAACGCGTGCTCCACAGCGCCACATCGAAGTAATAAGCCACGGGCGCGAAGTCACGATTGACCGGAGTATTCGGCTGGGGCTCGATTTGGAGCTCGAGATCAAGCATGCGGTCCCGCGACATGCGAAACGGCAGAAAGTACTCGCGGACGTACTGAGTTTGCAGGCCGCGCGCCCGTAACCGCCGCACCAACTCCGCGGGATCGGCGGTCAGTGTTCCCCGCTGGGCCGCCGCGAAGAAATGCACGGTCTCGCCCGGAATTGCCACGACCTCGGGAAACACCGCGCGCAAAGTGCGCTCCAGGCAACGCAGGAAATCCGCCAGCTCCTGGCTGATGTAGTTTTCCGCCGAGGTCACTTGAAAAGACAGGATTCCGCCCGAGCGCAGCTTGGCCGCTGCCTCGCGAAAGAATTCTTCTGTGTAGAATCGATTAAGCTGCGCGGTGTGGGGGTCGGGCAGGTTCACGATGATGACATCGAAGGAATCCGAGGCGCTCTTGAGGAAGCGTCGCCCGTCCAACGCGTGGATGCGCACGCGCGGATCGCGTTGGACCTTTTGCCACGCCGCCGGGAAATATTGCGCCGCGATGCTAAGAATCGCGGGGTCAAGCTCCGTGTAATCGACCTGCGCCAGGCTGTGATGGCGGAACGCCTCCGCGACACTGCCGTTCACGCCGCCGCCGATCAGCAGCAGCGTGCGGGGTTCGGGATGTTCGAGGAGCGCATAATGCACGGCCTCCTCCGCCGCGGCGGCATCCGGCACGGTCATCACGATCAGGCCGTTTTCAAACAGGCTGCGGCTCGCGCCCGTCTCCACGACCGCCAGGCTGCCATACACGGAGGTTCGTGTCGCAATCAGGTGAAAGCCGCGCCACAGCATCCGGAGCGACAGCGGCGCGAGCCCGTAACTCCCCGCCAGCAGGAGCGCCGCGAACGCCACGAAGCCTGCGGCCAAGTGCCGGCGTTTCGCGCCGGCGAGGGCGAGCATCATCCACGCCGAGCCGAGGTTCAACAAACCCAGAATCGCCGCAATTTCAAACGCCGTCAGCAACCGGACCAGCGCCAGGCCGGCGAGCACTCCGCCCAGTCCGGAACCCGCCGCTTCGAGCAGATACACGGAGCCCGTGGCCGTGGCGGTGGTCGAGCCGGTCGCATCGGCGAACAGGCGGCTGCCCGCGGCAAACAGCCCGCCGGAAATCACGCAGAGGACGCTGAGTGCGCAGAAAGAAGTCAGAAACATCGGCACGGGTCCCAGGATTTCCCCGGGGACTGACCGGAAAAGAACTTTGCTGGCGCGCACGGCGAAGAGGGTCAACGGCAGCGCGAAAGCCACGAGCGTCTGAAGTCCCGCCAGGAATTCTCGCGGGCGGCGCGTCCGCCTCGCCCAGCGCCCCAGCAAGCTTGACCCCAGCGCGGTCCACAGGAGCCAGTTGGCCAGCATCACTCCCAGCGAGAGTTCGTTGCCGTAGAAAACCACCAGCAACTCGCGCATCAGCACTACCTGCGCGATGACCGCCGTGAACCCGATGAGGGACAGGATGGCACGCAGCGTCCACGGCGCATCAAGCGTGGCGTGGCCCCCGATTTGGAAGTCCGTTTGCTGACCCATTTCCGTAGGTTAGATAGTAATACGGTTGCCATTTCGCCGAAATGCCCAGATACTAAGAAACTGGATTCCGGCCCCAGGACAAGAACATGACGGCCACGCCTAGCCCGCCCGCCAACCGCGACGAAGAGTCTCCCAGCCGCCGCACGATGCTGGTTCAGCTCCTGCGCGCTGGAGGCTTAAGCGCCACGGCCGCAGCGGCTGGACTATGGCTCCGAGGGCGAAGTCGCCGGCCGGAGGAAGAGGTGGCGCTCACGCTCAACCACCACTTCGCGGCGCCGGCCGACGCTCGCTATCCGGAAATGGTGGTGGCGCAGGGAGAAGATCCCCGCGCGCTGGTTCGGAAGGCGCTCGAGGGGCTGGGGGGCATCCGACGCTTCATCGGGCGCGGCGACGTGGTGGTGGTTAAACCCAACATTGCGTGGGATCGCACTCCCGAGCAGGCCGCCAACACCAATCCCCTGGCCGTGGCGGAAATGGTGCGGCAGTGCCTGGACGCGGGCGCCAAGAAAGTCATCGTCACCGACGTGAGCTGCAACGAATCCCGGCGCTGCTTCCAGCGCAGCGGCATCGCGCGCGCGGCCGCGGCCGAGGGCGCCGAAATCGTGCTCCCCGAGGAGCGCCTGTTCCGCGCGGTCAACCTGCGTGGCGACGTTCTGGGTGAGTGGCCGGTGCTCGAGCCCTTCATCGCCGTCGACAAGTTGATCAACTTCCCCATCGCCAAGTCTCACAGCCTGACGGGCGTTTCGTTGGGCATGAAGAATTGGTATGGGATCCTGGGCGGCGCGCGCAACCGCCTGCACCAGCGCATCCACGAAAGCTTGGCGGACCTCGCCGATGCCATGCGCCCCACGCTTACGCTCCTGGACGCGTATCGCGTGCTCATCCGCAACGGCCCCACCGGCGGCAGCCTCTCCGACGTTCTCCTCAAGAAGACGCTCGTGGCCGGAACCGATCCCGTGGCCCTTGACGCCTACGTGGCCAAGGCCTACTGGGATCTCGACGCCGGCCAGTTACGCTATCTGAAACTTGCGCAGGATCGCGGGTTGGGCAAGCTCGACTTCGCGAAGGTCAGGACCGAAGTCCTTACGGCGTGACGGGCGTTTCGCAATAACCTTTCCGACAGCTCCATAGCATTGCGCAGCCAGCGGCTGGGGTAATCGAATGCCCTCGAGTTGCCTGGCTAAGCGACCTGTATCGACGCGTTTGACGGCGCTCGCGGGCAGCAGTAGGATGGCGTCACGTGTTGGTGCAGGCAGGCTTTGGGCAAGCCCTTGACACCTCAACATCACGAAGGAGGAAGAAATGATCAGCGTGAAACTCGACCGCCGCGAATTCCTGCTGTCGACTTCGCTCCTCTCGGCCGGCGTCCTGGCCGCGGGGCAGGGGAACCAGGACTTCAGCAAAGTCCAGATCAAAGTTACGCCTGTTTCCGGCAGCGTCTACATGCTGCAAGGCGAGGGCGGCAACATCGCGGCGTCCGTGGGTGACGACGGAATCGCCATCGTGGACGACCAGTTCGCTCCTCTGGCCGAGAAGATTCGCGCCGCACTCAAAGACATCACCGGCAAAGACAAGCCGGTGCGCTTCGTCATCAATACGCACTATCACGGAGACCACACGGGCGGGAATCCGAACTTCAGCGAGACCTCGACGATCATCGCCCAGGATAACGTGCGTAAGCGCCTGGCGGCGGGCGGCCCGGCGGGCAACGGCGCTTCCATTCACATGGAGAACAAACCTGCGGTCAAAGCCGCGCTGCCCATTATCACCTTCGAGCGGGACGTTACCGTTCACCTGAACGGCGAGGACATCCGCGCGCTGCACTTTCCGGCCGGTCACACGGACGGAGATTCCATCATCTTTTACCCGCAGGCCAACGTGGTCCACATGGGCGATGACTTCGTCCGCTACGGCTTCCCGTTTATCGACATCGACGCCGGGGGCAGTGTCCAAGGCATCATCGCCGCCTGCGAGAATGTCATGCCACAGCTTCCCGGGGACGTGAAGGTCATTCCGGGACACGGCGACCTGAGCGGTCTCGACGACGTTCGGGCTTATGTCGGGATGCTCCACGAGACCACTGACGCCGTCCGGCAGGCCCTGAAGCAAGGGAAAACGCTCGAAGAGATGAAGCAGCAGAAGATCCTCGCTCCCTGGCATAAGTTCGCAGGAGGGTTTATCAACGAGGATGTCCATCTCGAGACGGTGTACAACTCACTCGTCGGCAAGAAAAACGGGAAGTTCCTGAAGCACAATTGAGCGGCGTGGATTTGCCGAGATAGTTTACCCCGCTCCGGCGAGCTTCCGCTCGAGGTCCGCGCTACCCTTCTCATTTGAGCTTGTGCTGCAATTCAGCGACAAGCTGCTCGGCACGTTCGATCTGCCGCGCCACCTGCTTGGGGGCGGTTCCGCCGGTCACATTGCGGCGGGCGACGGAGCGCTCAGGAGACACGGCCACGGCGTGCAGTTTCGAATCCCACTGCGGGATGAATTCCCCCGCCTCGGCGGCAGACAAATCCTCGAACGTTTTGCCTTCCGCCGTGCAATGTCGAACCAACTTTCCCACCTGCTCGTGGGCTTCGGCAAAAGGTACACCACGCCGCACGAGTTCATCCGCGAGGTCGGTAGCCATGAGAAATCCCTGCCCGGTCATGGCCTTCATGCGTTCGGGGTGGAAGCGCAGCGTGGCGGTGACGCGGGCCGCAATCGCCAGCGCCTCAAGCGTAGTGTCCACGCCCGCGAACATTGCCGCCTTGTCTTCCTGCAAGTCGCGGTCGTAGGCGAGTGGCAGGCCTTTCATCACCGCCAACAATCCTGTGAGTTTTCCGAGCACCGTCCCCGCCCGGCCGCGGATCAACTCGAGTGAATCCGGATTCTTTTTCTGGGGCATCAAGCTGCTGCCCGTGGAATAGGCGTCCGCGAGTTCCACGTAGCCAAACCCGGGCGAGGAGTAAATGATCAGATCCTCCGCCCAGCGGCTCAGGTGCACCATGCACAAGGCGCAGGCGAACAGCAGCTCCGCCACGGCATCGCGGTCCGAGGTCACGTCCAGACTGTTGCGGGCGACACGGGCAAAGCCCAGCTCGCGCGCCAGCCGCTCGCGGTTGATCGCATAGGTGCTTCCCGCCAGAGCCCCTGCACCCATGGGGAGTTCATCGGCGCGCGCCCGGCAATCCTCCATCCGGCTCACGTCTCGATAGAACATTTCAAAATACGCAAGCAGATAATGCGACAAAAGGATAGGTTGTGCAGGTTGCAGGTGCGTGTATCCAGGCAGGATAAGCTTGGCGTGACGGCGGGCCTGGCGGACCAGCGCCGCGAGCGTTTCCGCCAGCGCACGCTCCAGCCCGAGCGTCGCGTCTTTCACGTACAGGCGCGTCTCGGTCGCCACCAGGTCGTTGCGGCTGCGGCCCGTGCGCAGCTTACGCGCCACGTCGCCCACGCGCCGTGCAAGTTCCGCCTCGACCCAGGTGTGAACATCTTCGGCGGCTTGCCCGCGCGCCCAGCGCGGATGGCGCTGCACCTCGCGGCGCAGCCCGGCAAGTCCGGCCGAAAGCCGCTGGACCTCGCGAGGCTTAAGGGCGCGCGCCCGGCCCAGAGCTTTCACATAGGCAAGGTTAACCCGCAGGTCGTAGAGGATGAATCGCTGGTCGAGGGAAAAGGATTCGGAAAATTTCTCGAACTGCGGGTCGCGCCGGCTGTGGAAGCGTCCGCCCCAAAGCTTCATCCTTTTTTCCTCCCGCCGATCCTGGCTTCCCGCTTTCTACGCATGGACTCCGCCAGCCGCAGCGGCAGGCCCAGAATATTGATGAACCCCTCGGCGTCCTTCTGATTGTAGTCCGGGTTCATGACGAAGCTGCCGATGCTCATGTCGTAGAGCGAGTAGGGTGACTGCCGGTCCAGCACGCGCACGTTGCCGCGGTAAAGTCCCAGAGTAATTTTTCCGGACACGTTCGGCTGCGTGGCTTCGACGAAGGCGTCGAGTGCGACGCGCAGCGGGGTGAACCAGAGCCCATAGTAGGTGAGTTCGGCATAGCGCAAGGCGACCTGTTGCTTGTAGTGGAGCGTCTCACGGTCCAGGCAGATCGCCTCCAGCTCCTGATGCGCAGCGTAGATCAGCGTGCCACCCGGCGTCTCGTACGCGCCGTGCGACTTGATCCCCACCAACCGGTTCTCCACCAGGTCTGTGCGCCCCACGCCATAGCGCCCGCCGATCTCGTTCAAGGTCTCCACCAGCTTGACCGGGCCGAGCCGCTTGCCGTTCACCGAGACCGGCACGCCCGCTTCCAGGCCGATCGTCACCACGCCTTCCTGGTCCGGCGCGCGCTGGGGGCTGCGCGTGAGCTTCCAGGCATCCTCCGGCGGTTCACCCAGTTGGGTCTCGAGCGGCCCGCCTTCGTGGCTCAAGTGCCACAAATTCTGGTCGCGGCTGTAAAGGTCCTGCTTGGTGGCGGACACGGGCACGCCGTGGCTTTCGGCGTATTCCAGGGCATCTTCGCGCGACTTGATGGCCCACTCCCGCCACGGGGCAATGATCCGCAGATGCGGCGCCAGCGCGTGGTAAGCAAGTTCAAATCGCACCTGGTCATTCCCTTTGCCGGTGCAGCCATGGGCGAGTGCGTCCGCGCCCTCGGCGAGCGCCACCTGCACTTGAGTTTTCGCGAGCAGCGGCCGGGCCAGCGAAGTTCCCAGCAGATACTTGCCTTCGTAAACAGTGCCCGCCTTGACGGCTTTCCAGAGGTAACCGGTGACGAATTCTTCGCGGAGATCCTCCACGAAAACCTTGGAGGCGCCGCTGGCCAAAGCCTTGCGGCGGACGGCCGCGAAATCGTCGCCCTGGCCGACGTTGCCGACCATGGCAATGACTTCGCAATCGTAGTTCTCACGCAGCCAGGGAATGATGACGGAGGTATCAAGCCCTCCGGAATAGGCCAGGACAACGCGTTTGACGCGGGGTACGGAAGATGCAGACATAGGATTCGAATTCGCCTTCCTTCCTGATGGGGTCCCCCCCCGGCGGCCTGGGGAGGGCTTTCGGAGTCTGGGTAAGAATCTCCGCGCCGCCGGTGGCAGAGCCGCTCCGTCTAACCGCGTTCTGGCACGGGCTCCTGCGCTACGGCACAAAAACCATTCGCAGGTCGGTAGGTCCCGCGCCAAACGCGGGGGGGCTTTTCTCGTGCCTCAGGTCGCCACCAGCGCCAGGACTTTCTTGCGCACCTGTGCGGCCTGGCGCGAGCTCGGGGTGGCAATAAGAATCGTGTCGTCGCCCGCGATGGTCCCCACGACCTCCGCCCAGGGCTCGGCGTCCAGGGCCACGGCCACGGAGTGGGCGTTGCCCGGCCGCGTTTTGAGGACGACGAGGTTCGCGGCCTGGCGAGCCTCGGTCAGGAATTCCTTCAGCACGACCGGCAGAGTCGGCTGGGGTGGCGCGACGGGCTCTGCCGCCTCAGGCAGCCGGTAACCGGCGCGCGTCTTGACCAGGCCGAGATCCTCGATGTCGCGCGAGACCGTGGCCTGAGTCACATGGAGGCCCCGCCGCGCCAGCTTGCGGCGCAGGTCCTCCTGGGTCGCGACCTCTTTGCTGCGCAGGAGGTCCAGGATCTGGGTACGTCGGTAGACTTTGTCCATGCAATTTTATGCAGACAACTTATAAATATACCACAGCGGGGAAGCGCCGGCAAGCGCGCAGAGGGGCGAGGTGGTGGTGCATTTTCGAAATCACACGCGACCACCCCGCCCTTCGGGCACCCCTCCTGAACCAGGAGGGGAGTCTAGCCCGGCCGGGAAAAGGAATCCCCTCCTAAGCCTAGGAGGGGTGGCGCCGCAGGCGCCGGGGTGGTCTCGAACCAGATCGGTGTTCCGCGAAAATGCGCGATTCTGAATTGCACCACTTCCGGGGAGGTGCGGGGGCTTATCGGGGCGGCGCTCAGCGCACGCCGCCCCGGCGAAGCAACGGTACTATCTAGAAGTGCGGCATTTCAGGCATTTGCATCTTCTGAGGTTCGCCCTTGATGTGGGTGGTTTCGTTGGTCAGGATCTTCGTGAGCACCATGGTCATGTCGGGCGTGGTCATCTTCACCCAACTGAACGACGCAACCTGGGTTGCGACCCAGTAGTCCATTTGGCCGTTCTTATCCTGCTTGCGATAGTGCTGGCAGGTAAACGTGCCGGCGGGAACCGTCACGCTTTCCGTGCCCACCAGTTCACCCCTGTCCGGTTTGCCGGTGGATTCCTTGGGTTGGTGTGATTTCATCAACCCCATCATCATGCCGGTCATCTCCATGGGCGGCTTTCCGGGAGCCTGCGTGATCATGCGCTTCATACCAGGCTCGGCCCCCGAGGTCACCATCAACATTTTCGTAACCATTTCCCCGCCCAGTTCCGCACTCTGCATACGAGTTTCTAGCCAGATGCCGGGATCGCCTTTCACATCTTCCTTGCCGACGATCGCGTAGGCAATATCCATGTCCTTGCCCTTGGTGGTCATCTTGTATTCGGCGCCTGAGTTCATCACTGCATTCTCAAGGCTGGGCGTCGGGGCTTGTGGTCCCCCCTTGCCTCTTCCGCCCCACTGCGCCGAAGCACTGGCTGCGACCGCCAGCGCCATCGCCAACACTATCATTGCTGTCTTGGAACAACTCATAGGCCGGTACCTCCGATTTTTGACTGGCCTGCCAACTATGCCGTTGATTATGAGGCCAGAAATTTTTCGAGAATAGCTCCGCGGCTCCTTGACAACCCTCGTGCCGCGCTTTAATATCCGCGAGAAACCACCATCCGCCGCAGAGTATAGCAGAAATTACACGCCCCGATGCAAACCGCCACCTACCCGCCGTGCGCGCCGTAGGTCATGAACTGCTCCTTCTTGAACTCTTCCCACTGCGCGGGCTGGTACTTATCCTTGGGGATGAAACGCTTGTGGAGAAAGGCGATGCCCAGGGTGGCCTCGTCGATTTCCCGGTCTTTTTGGGGAAGGTAGTCGAAGACGCTGCGGTTGGCGCCGTAATACGCGCACAGCCACACGCCCTCGGAGTTTTCCACGGCATAAAGCGCGCAGGCCAGGGGTAAGGGACGCGTGGCGTCCACGGAAATTTTCGCGACGGTGTCGATGATCTTGCCCGTGACGCGCGGGGGAACCGCGGCTGGGGAAACAGGTTTCGTGGACATGCTCAACCTCACGCTCGGCTCGCGGACCCGGGACAAATGGATGGACCGCTTGGCCTCAGGAAAACATACCCCAGCCCTCGGAAGCGCGTCAATGGACAGGAATTTCAATAGTGGGTCAGTTTGCTGTAGCGGCGGCTTTACGCCGCCCCTTGGCGATGTGAAATCGCCGCTACAACAGCAAACTGACCCACTACCGGGATCTGGCAGCGCCGTGCCCGGACGCTTTACATGACGCCGGAGGCTTTGAGCTCAATCACCAGCAACTGGCCGTTCGTCTTCCAGGTGCCTCCGGTGGCCGTCTTGCCTTCCGAGAGCGGATTGGGGCGGGTCACGAGTTGTTCGGCCGCGACCAACCCACCGGCCATGAGGTCGGCGCCGACTTTGGCGCGCTCCGCATCGAGATCAGGGTCAATCTCATGTGAAACCACGCCGGGGTGCACGTCCAGGCCGATGTCATGGGTCGCCGCCCCCAGCCAGATTTCAACGCCCTCGGGGCCGGTGAGGGAAGAACGCCAAAGGCGCAGGTGATGGCGCTTCATGAAGGTGTTCAGCATCTTTTCATAGGCCAGGTCTTCAGCGCGGTCATACAGGTAGAGATCGGAGACGGGGGCTTGCCCGAAACCTTCTTCGGTGGCCACCGCGCGCATCGTGCCCATCAGGGATTTCCGGTTCTTCTTCAAAGCTGCACTCCAGCCGGCCTGCTGGAAGGCCTTGCGGATCTGGTCGGCGTTTCCCACCACGACCAGGTTGAGCGGATCACCCGGCGCCTTGTTCTTCCCCTGGGCACGCTGGGGCGCGTCGGCGAGAAGTTTCTGGACGGCATCCGCCACACCCTGAGAGAGTTGGCTCGTAACCGCCGCCGGTGAGGTCGAATCCACCGTGAGTGCCTTGTCGAGCGCCAGGGTCAGGTCAGCGCCCGCGGGATAATCGATCGAAGGATCCGTCTTCCCAAAGGTCTTATCCGACATCTTTTGAAGCTCTCCGCCCGCGGACCCCAGCTTGTCCAGAGTGCCTTCGACGCGTGAGATCGGCACCTCGCTGACCAGGACCCCTTGGATCGTCCCGTCCTTCAGGACGGTTTCGCGTGCGTTCTCCACTTCCGTCAAGTGCGCAACCAGGGGGAGGGCCGGCTGGCCCGGAATAAGCAACTGGTTGAAACGAAGCAGCACGCGGGCGCGGTCTGTAGGGTCAGAGGTGGGAATCAACTTTGCGATTTCCCCTTTCACTTCCGCCCCGATGGGCACGAGCACGCCTTGACCCGCCGTGACTTCGCACACCACGCGCGCGCTTACAGGCTGATGGAGGTGTGAGGTCTTCGTGCTGACCGGGGTCCCCAGCCGCACGTGGAGTTGCGTTCCGGCTGCCAGCGTGTTGCTGTTGTCCTCGGCCGGAAGGCCTGGCCCCGGCGCGCCTGGAGCGGTAGCCAAAATCACGACCCAGAAAACGACGCCAGCAAGGGCCAGCAAGAAGATGTCCTGCATTCCGGGGCGGAACCGGAAACCCGCAGAGGGTTCGGAGGAAGCGTTCACGGCTCGGTTTCTCACAGCCCACCTCTCCGCATTCGTTCGACACTTGCCAGGCGGGGCTTGGCGCCGTTTAGCTGGCCGCTGTCCCACCACATGAAGCGATTAATACTCCAGGAGGGGTCACAAAGCAAGTCGGTACTGGGTGGGGGAGTGCCCGAGTTCAGGCCGTGCCCTTCCACTTGTCATCTCGGGTCGGCCGGAGGGTGGGGACAAGCGGTGCGCCCCCACGCAAACTTCGGCGCTAGGCGCTTGGGCGTGTGGCCCCGCCCTGCAAGACCGCCCCGTTCCAGTATCACGAGCAGCCCCCTCCGCAAGCGGGATTCCCACCTTCGCGGGAATGACTCACGCACTCCATAGGTCATCGCGGCGTTGGCCCCCGAGGGGCAGGGGCGCAGGCTCTATGTTGACCAGTCACATGATACACGACGAACACCCCCCACCTTGCGGGACCCGCCCGCAAAGGGCCTGGCCAAGCAAGCGGGGGGGACTTGAGAATAGGAATATCCTGAGGATGGCCATTCCGTCGCTGCCCATCATCTTCACTCTGCGTGGGGGCAGCGATTTCGCAAACGGTAGGGCCATGACGGTGATAGCTCCTTGAGACTCCACGGCTTCCGTTCCATTCTCTGATTCATGCATTTTTGCAAATCTCGCAAGGGTTTTGACAGGGCCTCTTTCTGACAGTATTATTAAGGTCAGTTAGGAAGGAGGCCCTTATGCCCAGCGATCCTGAACTGCAGTTGCGCGGTCGTCTCGTCCGCAGTCTGGGCGCTCTGCGCGAGATGCTTCCCGGTTCTTTCGTCGAGCGCCGGCGCTCCTGTGGCAAGCCCCAGTGCCACTGCGCCGACGGGGAGCACCTGCACGCTCAATATCAACTCTCTGTCCTGTGGGAGGGGAAATTGAAAACCTATAACGTCCCGGCCGGCGAGGCCGAGGAGGTGCGGCGTCGGGTCGACCTGCACCGGCGCTTCCAGAAGGCGGCGGCGATGATCGCGCACCTGAATCTTCGCCGCTGGTGGCGCGCCAGGAAGGCCCGGAAGCAAGAAAAATAGGAGGAGCCTCGCCCTTGCAGCGGCGCCAGTTGGAAGCCTATCTGGACAAGGTCTTCGCTGGGTGGGGCCGGGTGGCCGCCCTGCCCGAAGGGCGGCAGTCTCCCCGGCACCCTGGGCAGCAGGTTGGGGACGCGGTCTTTCTGGGGGCCGCGGTGCAGATTCCCAACCTGCACCGCCGGGAAGCCGAATGCCGAAGGGGAGTCTTGGCGCAACGGGTGGGGGCGCTCCGCGAGGACACCCTCGGCTAGGCGCTGCAGCGACAGGCTCCGGTCTTCGCCCTGGGTTGGGAAGTGGCCCGGCGCTTGCAGCGCAACGGCGTGCTGCACTCGGACTGGGCGCGCGGGCGACTGGTGGCGGCGGTGGATGGGATCGAAATCTGCAGTTCCTTTTTCCGCTGCTGTGACGCCTGCCTGGAGCGCCAGGTCGAACCCAAAGTCGACGGCCCCCTGCGCAAGGACACGCCGTATGATCACCGCATCGTGGCGGTGGGGCTGGTGAGTACGCCCTTTCCCGTTCCCTTGGGCATCCGCTTTCCACCGGACGGGGAAACCGAGGTGGCGTGTGCGGTGGGGTTGTGGGGTGAACGGGATCGACAACTCGGCCGCCGCTTCCTGGATGTCCTGGGGGCGGACGCGCTGTACTTACAACAGGGGTTTGTCAACACGGTCGAGAGCCTGCACCTGGAATGGGTGATCACGCTGCAAGAGAATCAGCCCGAGTTGCTGGCGGAGGCTCAACGGCTCACCGCCGGCCCGGCCGAAGCTACCCTGTGCAACGCCCAGGAGGACGTCCAACTCTGGCACGCGCCGGAAGTTTACTGGCCGGTGGCGGACCGCTCCCGGCGGGTGGTCAAGACCTTCCGCACCCAGAAAGTGCGCCGGGCGCAGGTCATCCGGCAGCCAACGGGAAAGAAGCAAAAGACCCGGCAGACCGTCCCGCGAGAAAGCACCCATTATTACGCCACCCACCTGGAGTTGGGTTCGATCCCTCCCCGCTTCATCCACGAACTCGGCCGGAGCCGCTGGCGGGTGGACACGGAAGTGTTCCAGACCCTCACCACCCAGGCCCATCTCAAGCAGCCCTCCGTCCATCAATCCTGTGCGCTGGTCCTGCTGACGATGATCCGCGTGCTGGCCTATACCCTGAGCCTGGTCTTTTATCATCGTCAAGTGCTGAGCCACGCCCGCCAAACTCCACCCACCTGCAGTGAGATGGCCCGGCTTCTGGCGTATCTCTTCTTACCCCCACGCTTGGACTCCAGCTAAGGCGACCGCTCAATCCCAACCTCGGCGCCCCTGCGGGAGCGCTCCTCCCTAATCTTCTCCGTCGACAGAAACCCACCCCGTTTTCCCCATGCACCGCCCCTGACAAATCCTCAAGCAGGTGGCAAAACCAGGAAGTAGTCCATCCATCAGCCAGATACCAGCCGTGGCTCTACGCTTTGCGAAATCGCTGCCTTCCTCGAACGCTCCGTTGTCCCCCAGTTTCTCAGTGATGTACAATCAACGCCCGCGAGACTGGGACGGTTGACCATGGCAATTAACGGCCGTCGTGCACAAGAGGCGGAGTATAGGCGGCTACTCTCGTCAGGCATCTTCTCCGCCGGATCCAACCCGGTTCGCAGCCATAAACACTGCACCCGCTGAAACTCCCCTTTCCGGCGGGCTTGCATCAAAGCCGCCCGCAACTGTTCCAGCGAACCTTCCGGAAACGCCCGAGGTGGTCACATGCTTGCCTCCCTCAAGAACTGGCCGGAGGAAGCCTATGTTAGTAGCCTTATGATTGCAGCTTCGTATGAGATCTCCCACCGCAAGCGCCGGATCGCAACCTTCCGCAGGAATCTAGGGATTTTCGGGGGACAGCGGGGTGCGGCAATCGACGGGTGCTTCTCCTTGCGCGCCCGCTGGAAGGTTTCCCAGAAGGGTGACGACAAAGGTGTGGCCACGACTCTCGAGTGTCAGGCGGCTGACCAGTGGCAGTTCGGGGGCAGTTGGCGTCCCTGCCGTTCGATCAACAACCGAGGGGAGCGAAAGCATGACGGGAGGAGGCAACAACGTCTTAAGGTTTCCACCCACAATGTGGACGAGCTCACTCAGAGCATCCAGGATTTCGTCCTTCCCTGCACTTTCTGCTTCCACCTGGAAAATGGCCGCCGCAATCTGTCGAGCCAAAGGCACGGAGCAATGCAAATGAACTTCTCCAACCCACGCCCCTGTGATTCTTACGTACACCGTCAATGCCCCACCCCCGACAGATTCCGGGGTCGCTGAGCGTTCAACCTGGAATCCCAGAGTAGAGTTCCACGTATCCTCAATAATCTGATAGAGGGTGTCTTCGGAAATTAGCATGGCGGCTCCCTACTTGTTTCGAATTCGATAACACGTTGCGCGTTCGAACTGGACGCGCTCAAACGAATCGTCAAGGTTGAAGGTCGTCTCGGCGCCGCCCATAAAGAAATACCCGTCGGGTTTCAGAGCCCTCCGAACTTTGGCCAGAATCTCCTTTTTGGTGTCCATGCCAAAGTAGATCAGGACGTTGCGCATCATGATAATGTCCATGGGAGGCAGAGCCGGCCAGGCAGAAGCAAGGTTGGTCATTTGGAATTCCACCATGCGGCGAATATCCTCGCGCAGTTGCCAGTTGCAGCCTTCCTTGTGGAAATACTTGACGAGAAAGCTGGCGGGAAGGCCCCGATTTACCTCAAGCTGACTGTAACGTCCTTCGCGTGCTCGGGACAGTATTTCAGAGGACAGGTCGGTCGCCAAAATGCGAACCTTCCAGCTCGCCAAACTGGGGAAGTACTCGCGTAAGAGCATACCGATGGTGTAAGGTTCTTGTCCCGCGGAGCAAGCCGCGCACCAAATAGTCAGCTCTCGCGTCTGCCCTCGCTTCTCCATAAGATCCGGTATCACGGCCTTCTTGAGGGCCTCGAAGGGATGAAAGTCTCGAAAGAAAGAGGTCTCGTTAGTCGTCATGGCCTCCACCGCTTGGCGATGGAGACAGTTGAATGGCTCGGACTGTAACCTTCCTACGAGGAGGCTCAGCGAGGCGAACCCTTCCCGACGAGCCAGGGTTGAAAGCCTCGATTCGACGAGATACCCCTTGTCCTCCTCGAGGACAATCGCCGATTGCTCCAGGACGAGACGGCGGACGTAATTGAATTCCGGCAAGCTAAGGGACATACTTGCTTGCTTGACCCCCTCCGTCCCCAAGGCGGACCTGTACCGCCCTGGTCGCATCGCGCCCTTTCCGCACCCGGCGGATGATTTCCGGACCAAGTTGGTCCAAGGGTAGAACTTTATCGGCCAGACCCGCGTTTGCTACAAAACCCGGCATTCCCCAAACCACACTGGATTCCTCATCTTGCGCCAGAACCTGGCCACCGAGTTCGAAGATCCGTTCACAACCGCGTAGGCCGTCTTGCCCCATTCCTGTCATGACCACGGCAAGCGAGTTTGGTTTGTAGACCTCGGCAACCGACCGGAGCAACACGTCCGCGGCGGGGCGGCAGGAGTTTTCGGGGAGACCTTGGTGGGTACGGAGAGTAACCCGATTCCGGTCACGCTCCACGATCATATGGTAATCACCTGGAGCTATCCAAGCGCACCCGGGCTTCAGGATGGCTCCCGGGTATCCTTCTGCCACGCCGATTTGCGACCTGGCGGCCAAGCGCTCAGCCAGGAGGCGGGTAAACACTGGGGGCATGTGCTGGACGATCACCACCGGAACTGGAAAGTCACCCGGGAGGGTTGGAATGAGGTCCGCGAGCGCATTCGGCCCCCCTGTAGAGACCCCGATGGCAACAATGTCGATGCGCTCTTCCTGCCGGGGAAGTGCGTTACGCGGCGGAAACGGTTTGCTGACCGGGGGGGACACGGCCAAGGTGGCCGGCAGTTCCATGCCTGCCGCTCGACTGCAGATCGCTTTGATCTTGGGAATCAGTTGTGTCCGAATGCACTCCAACGCCTTTGCCGCGCTGCCGACGTTGGAGGGTTTGGTGACGTAATCAGTGGCGCCTCTGATAAGTGCCTCCAAAGTCGCTTCCGCACCACGCTCGGTCAGGGTGCTGTACATGATGACGGGAAGAGCCGGCAGGGTCTTGCGGATGCACCCCAACGTGGCAAGCCCATCCATTTCGGGCATTTCCACATCGAGAATGACAATATCCGGATTGACCTGCGGGATCTTGGCAAGCGCAATCTTCCCGTTCGCGGCAGCTCCGACGACTTCCAGTTGCGGATCGGCGGAAAGCGCGTCGGAGACCATTCGGCGCACCACCACCGAGTCATCAACCACGAGGATCCTGATCTTAGGCATCAACTAAGAACCCGCCATCCCGAAAATTTGCAGCTTCTCCAGGATGACTTCCGGTGTGAAGGGTTTCATGACGTACTCATTGGCGCCTGCCGCAAGCGCTCTCGCCACGTTTTCCATTTCGGTTTCTGTGGTCACCATCATCAGGAGCACACCGTTGTAGGATTGCTCAGCCCGAACCGTGCGAATGAATTCGAGCCCGTTCATTTCCGGCATATCCCAGTCTACGAGCGCCAGCTCGACCTTTCCCGTTTCTTGCAGCCGCTGCATGCCCTCACGGCCATTGCCCGCCTCCACGACTTCGAAGCCCAGTCCCCGCAGCATTCTGCCCAGGATACTGCGCATGGCTTTGGAGTCGTCAACCACAAGTGCGCGCACGAAGGCTCCCTCGATGACGAATTGTCCTCTCAACCTCATAGTTGTCGGCCAGGCGGGGTTCGAGAACTACTGCGACTTTCCCGAACCCCTTTCTGCCTGGCCGCTGCCCGTCTCTGCTCACTGGAGGCGAACGGTCGAGCTGGGTTGCGTCTTGGCTCGACTCGCCAAATGCGCGTCGCGAGCCAGTTTCGCCGTTGTACCGGACTCGGAAGCTCCGGCGCTGTCGTCGTACTTGAACTGGGCGACGACCTTCTGTAGCTCCGCAGCCATGCGCGCCAGTTCGGCCGCCGCCGTTTGCGTGTCGTTGGCGCCTTGCGTCGTGCTCTTGGCCGCCTGGGCCACGGAGACAATGTTCTCGGCCACTTGCGAACCACCCTTTGCCCCCTCCTGCACGTTACGAGCAATCTCATTGGTGGTCGCAGTCTGTTCCTCGACCGCAGTTGCGATCGTGTTCGAGATGTCGTTGATCTGATTGATGATGGCGCTGATCTGGCCAATCGCCTCCACCGCTCCCTTGGTATCCCCCTGAATAGCTTCGATCTTGCGGCTAATATCCTCGGTCGCTTTGGCGGTTTCTTTCGCCAGTTCCTTCACCTCGTTGGCCACCACCGCAAAGCCCTTGCCCGCTTCGCCGGCTCGCGCCGCCTCGATCGTGGCGTTCAAAGCCAGCAGGTTCGTCTGCTGTGCGATGGAAGTAATGACCTTGATCACCTGCCCGATCTCGGCACTCGATTCACCCAGTTTGGCCACGGTCGCGTTGGTACTCTCGGCGGTCTTCACGGCGGAGGTCGCGACCCGGGCGGCTTCGTTGGCGTTCTTGGCAATCTCCTTGATGCTGGAGCTCATCTCTTCGGTTGCCGTTGACACCGTCTGCAGGTTCTTGTTGACCTGTTCCGCTGCTGCCGCAACCACGTTGGATTGGCTGGCCGTCTCTTCGGCGTTGGCACTCATCTGGTGGCTTACCGCACTGAGCTCTTCCGAGGAACTTGCCAGCATCTGCGCGCTCTGTCCGATCTGCGACATGCTCTCGGAGAGTCTTTCCGCCATGAGGTTAATGTCGTTCTTGATACGTGCGTGGTCGCCCTGGTAATTGCCCTCCACACGGGCCGTCAGATCACCCCCGGCGACCTTTTGCAGCACCGTTCCAGCTTCCTGTACGGGTGCTACCACGGCATCGAGGGTCTCGTTCACCCCCTGAATGACTTTGCGGTATTCGCCCCGGTGCTTGCTGGCGTCAGCCCGCGCGGAGAGCTTGCCCTCCACCGCGGTCCGCGACAGCACTTCCGCATCCGCCACCAGCGCAGCAATGCTCTCCATCATCGCGATGAGGGAGGGGATGAGTTCGTCACGTTCGGAGCGGCGCCCGATCTTCTGGTATTCCGGCAAATCCTCCAGGTTCCCTTCCGAAACCTTCTTCGCAGTTTCGGTGACAAGATGGATTCGACTCTGCACAGTGTTTGTCGCCTCGGCTAACTCGGCGAAGGCTCCCTGATAATGACCTTTAACCTGAAGGGTGTTGTCGTTCACGGCCATCCGTTGCAGGACCTTGCTCGCCTCGTCCAGCGGCTGGAGAATAGCGTCCAGCATCAGGTTGACCGCTTTAGCTCTTTCGAGATGCCGACCCTGGAACCTGCCTTCATCGATTCGCTCTGTGAGCCGCCCTTCCTTGGCAGCAGCGGCCAATCGCGCCGTTTCACGAGCCAACCCGACCTCACCGACGGCGGGAAAAACGAGTTCCACGGCGCCTACTACCCGCCCTGCTGCGTCGAAACGTGGAGCTGCCGTGACCAGTACGGGCACTTCTTTGCCTTGAACCACGGGGGAGGCCTCTCCTTCGCAAACCTTGCCCGTCCTTACCGCTTCAGCCGCCGCACAGGTTCCGGCCCTGCAGCCTGGGTTGTCATACAGGTCCCAGAACTTGGCTCCGATGCAGTCCTCTTTTGGTTTGCCCGCTGCTTTAGCTGCGGGGTCGTTAAGATCCAGAATGGTGTGGTTCGTGTCCATAACGATCACCATGCCTGGAATCAGGTCGTAGACTTCAGCCTTGTCCACCACAACAGTACCTTTCCCTCTATCCCGCAAGCTTCTGTTCTTCGTCTGTAGGGTTGGTTGATTCTTCATTTCATCCTCCATGCGATGTGTTTTACTGGCTAGGCGCCTCTCGCGGCAGTCGTCACCAGATTCAGTGTCTTGTCGGTATCCAAAGCAATCAGTAACGTGTCTTTCAGTTTGTAAACTCCGCGAATGAGCTCCCGCGCTTCTCCCGAGAGAGTCCCTGGCGGCAACTCAAAGGCCTCCTCCTCAACTTCCAAGACATCACTGATTTCATCTACGAGGAGGCTCACCGCACCGTCCTCGTGACGCACCACCACATTCATGGGAAGATCGGTCGCGGCGCGTTCCCGCAGGCCCAACCGGCGCCGCAGGTCAACGGCCGTGACAATCTGGCCGCGCAGGTTAATGAGGCCTTTCACTACCGGAGGCGCCAAAGGCACTCGAGTCATTTCCTGATAGCGAATGACTTCCTGGACTTTTTCAACTTCGACTCCAAACAACAGTCGGTCGACCACAAATGTCGAAAACTGTCTTTTTCCTGCCATGCCATGTCCCCTGTCTAGGCCGCCACTGCTTCCCTGAAGAAGTTCGGGTCAGCCGTCTGGATAATGCCTTTCACGTCGAGGAGTTCCGTCACACGCCCCTGCACAACCACCAAGCCCAAGATTCCCTCGCGGCCCGTGTGTTTCTGGGCTGCGACCTTCTCGTGAGCGATATCTAAAATACGTTCTACGACCAGCCCGACGCTCCGGCCTTGATCGGTGTACACGACCACCTGGATTTTTTCGTCTTCCCTTCCCGCCTCCGCCGGCTCCCCACCGCGGGGTTCCTGGCGGCGCTCCGGCAGGGCGGCGGAGAGGTAGATCAGCGGCAGGATTTGGCCGCGATACTGGACCACGTACCGCCCTTCCGCCCTTTCCACACTGCTGCGGGTGAACTCTTCCAAGCGCGCCACCAGGGAGAGCGGCATGGCCATCCGTCCATCATCCGGCCCGCGCAGCAACAGGAGCGATTCCCCGTCGTCGTGCTGCGACTCCGTTTCTGCGGTCTTTTCCCCCACGGATCGGTCGCGAATCTCGGGAACCACGTTGGCCCGTTGGGCCAACCCGAGGACATCCAGGATGAGGGCCACCTGACCGTCTCCCATGATGGTCGCTCCCGCGAAGGTGGAAATGCCCTTGAGTTGCTTGCCCAGAGGCTTGACCACGATTTCTTCCGTGTCGTTGATTTCATCGACGACCAAGCCAAAATGGTGATCATCCGCTTGCAGGACCACGATATTGACGTTGCGGGATTCGAGAACCTTCTTCTCGACGGCGGTGAGCAGTTCGACAATCTTCTGAGAGGTTGGCTTAACGTCGCTGGACTCTTGTTCCCCCTGCGCGTGATGGCCGGTTGTCTTGAGTCTCACAATGTTCCTGACCAACCCGTGAAATCCGGCGTGTGTCTTCTCCAGTTCCTGCATTTCAGGGATGTCGCCGTACTCCTTCAGGCCCGTCGAGTAGAGCCACTTCCCTAAGGCGCAGTCCTTGTGAGACCCTGCCTGTTCCACCGTCAATGCGGTTTTCCCATCCAAGAACTCTCGTAGTCTGTCCACCCATTGCTGGTGCTTGCTGCGCGCGAGGGCAAAATCCAGCATCTCCACGTTCGAGTTCACTTGCGAGGGCGCGCCTTCCTGAGCCTCAGCATGGGCTGTTGCTTTCAGCTCCTGCTTCAAGTAAACAAGGGGCAGCAGGTGTCCACGCAGTCGGTACACCGGTGCGCCGTGAATCATCTCGATGCCTTTACGAGCCTGCTCACCTTCCAGGCGGACGAGTTCCAAGAGGCTGACCTGAGGAATGGCGTAGCGATCCCCTGCACTGGTCACGACCAGCGCCGGGATAATGGCCAGAGTCAAAGGGATCTTGATCTTTAAGGTGGTCCCCAGGCCGGCGCGGGTTTGGATGTCGACTGTCCCGCCAATTTTTTCAATGTTCGTCTTGACCACGTCCATGCCCACGCCGCGACCGGATACATTCGTGACCTTTTCCGCCGTTGAAAGCCCCGGCAAGAAGATCAGGTTCTGCAGCTCGCGCTCATTCATGCGGGCTGCCTGGTCAGGGGTAATCAAACCCTTTTCCAGGGCTTTCTGTTTAACCCGCTCGATATCGATCCCGGCGCCATCATCAGAGATTTCGATATTGACCTGCCCCCCCTCATGGAAGGCTCGCATGAAAAGGCGCCCCTCCGCAGGCTTTCCAGCAGCCACACGCGTTTCAGGCATCTCCACGCCGTGATCGACGCCGTTGCGGACCAGGTGAGTAAGCGGATCTTTGATGGCTTCAATGAGGGTCTTGTCGAGCTCCGTCTCCCTGCCTTCCATCTCCAGGCGAATCTGTTTCCCACAAGCCGTCGCGAGGTCACGCACGACGCGGGGGAATTTGCTCCAGATGTTCCCGATGGGTTGCATCCGCGTCTTCATGACGCCTTCCTGCAACTCGGTGGTGATGAGGTTCAAGCGCTGAGTGGTGTTCAGGAAGGTCGTGTCTTGCTGCGTGGAGGAGAATTGCAGGATCTGGTTCCGGGCCAGTACGAGCTCCCCGACCAGGTTCATCAACTTATCGAGCAGACTCACATCCACGCGGATGTTACTGTCGGAAAGGGCCGAGGAGCGAGCTTCCGCCTGAACTTGCAGAGCCTCCAGAACAGCGGAGGGCTGCGTGGCGCCTTTGTCCACCAGGATTTCGCCGATCCGGCGGGCGTCTCCGGCTTGCTGGAGTTTCAAAGCCGCCTCGATTTCTTCTCGCTCGGCCTCCCCAGATAGCACCAGAATCTCTCCCAGGGAGAGTGTGTGGTAGGAATTGTCCTGCGCGTCACTCGGCTCCTCCTGAGCGGCAGGCAGGGGAGTGGCCAGCGGGACAGGGGGCGCGGGCGGCGGGTCGGCTGGGGCAGATGGTGGGACGGCAGGGGGAGTTGGGGGGGCCGCTACCGCCGGGGCGGACTTCTTCTTTTTCTTTTCACCCCCCTGCAAGCGGGTCAGCAGTTCGACGAGTGGGGTGTAATCTCCCTCCCCCTCCTGGCCGGTGGTTTCGATATTCACCAACACCTGGCGAACTGCATCCACCAGGGCCAGAAGCCCGGACGTCATCTCCGCATTTAAGACGAGACGACCGTCCCGCAAACGGCTCAGGAGACTTTCCCCCACATGCGTCACCGCCTCCAACTTGGAGAAAGCCAGGAAACCACTCGTGCCCTTGAGGGTATGAATCGTCCGGAAAATGCTGGCGAGAACCTCACGGGCGGTTGGATCCTTTTCCAGAATGACTAAATCCCGGTCAAGCTGGTCGAGGTTCTCATTGCTTTCGACGAGGAATTCCTTAACGATGTCGTCCATGTCGCCCATTGCTGAATCTCCCCCTCCGGCTTGAACCGCCAGTATCCCGGCGGGATCGGGTGTCCTGTCGCTGCTCCCCACTCTCGATTGTGGAAGGACCCTTGTTTCCTTGCCCGAACATCTCCCCAGCCTTGCAGCGTGTTCTCAGTGGCCACCAACTCACCCAGAAGCAGGTGGAGAACCTTTTGGCATCTAGACACTTTTATCGGCGGAGTGCTCTGTAACTTGAATGTTCTTTTGGGAAGACTCAGCAGTTCGTTGAAGAGCTCCTTGTGGCTTTAGTTCTGAGCAGGGATAGCCGAAAGCGGCTAGCGCGAATTTCTCACCACGCTGGGACGCTTTTGGGGGGCTGCCGGAAGGGCGGGGAAGTTGGATGGGGACCGTTAAGAACCCCGCTCTCAGGCGCTCAACCGAAAGGAGCTCGAGGGAGAGGCTGAACCAGGGTCGGATTGTGATGCACCGCTTGACGGCGGGGCGGGCTGGGCGGGAGCCGGGTGATCGACTTGGTCCCAGGCTTCTCGGACCGTGGAGAACTGTTGCACCAGCGCGGCGAGGATATCCTGGGAGTTCTGGATATTGGCTTGCAGCACGCGGGCGCGGGCGTGCACGTAAAATTGCTTGAGGGTCTGGGCGACTTCGCCGCCCCGCTCGAAGTCCAGGGTGCCTTCCAGTTGCGCGATGATGCTCAGCGCGCGGTTCAGGTGCGCGCATTTCTTATCGATGTCATGGGCTTCGATGGCGGTTATGGCTTGCTGCAGCCAGGCGATGGCGCCATCGTGAAGCATCACGACCAAACCCACTGGCGTGGCGCATTGGACCGCGTGCTGGCGATAGGTGTGGGCTGGGTGCGTCATCCGTTACTCTTCGGATTAAGTGCGTCGAGTTGACTGTTGATCGCGGCGAGCGTTTCAGGCAATTGCTCAAGCATCGTATTGATCCGGCTATACTGAGCCATCAGTTGTGTCTGCGTGTCCTGGAGATGAGCCTGAAAATCACTGATCTGGTTGTTGAGGTCGGTCACCTGATTGTTGATTCCGGTCATGGCCAAATTCATGGGGCCGTTGACAGCGTCGGTAAGCGAGGTGAGATCGGTGTTGAGAGTCTGGGCCACGCCCGAGGGCGAAGTCGATTGGAACAGGTTTTGGACAGCCGAAAAGTTGTAGAGGAGCGCGTCGTTAAGGCTCATGCTGTCCTTCGAGGTGGTGCTGACCACCTTTAACGTACCGTCTTGCTGAAGCTGAATCCCAATCGACTGAAGATTCACCAAGCCACTATTCCCGCTGATGCTAGTGGTGATGCTGCCCAGCAACTGCTGCTGCAAAAGGTCCAAAGAGGAGTCTCCCAAGAGCGGGGGCGCCGAGCTTTGGGTGCCATCGTATGTGTACTGGGCATTGATGTCCCCGATCACCGTGTTGTAGGCGCTGACGAAACTGTTGATGGCCGTGGCCACTTGGGTCATGTCAGGCTGGATGTCAAGCGTCACCGGAGAGGATGACACCCCTGACAACGTCAAGGTCACGCCGGGGATTACTCCCGTCAGCTTGTTGCTGGCGCTCGTGACGGGGACACCGTCCACAGTCAGTGAGGCGTCGGTCCCCAGGGGGTTGTTCGATGCATCGACAGCCTGGCTAAAGGTCAACCCGGTTGTGCCGGTGGGGTCTGTTACAGTGAAGGCTCCTGCCGTGCCGGAAGTCTGGCTGACCAGCGACAAGCGGGCTCCGGAGGCGTCCGTAATCACTGAGGCGGTGACCCCGATGTCCTGCTTATTGATGTAAGTCGCCAGGCCACTGAGCGTGGTGGTGTTGTCGAGGCTGTCGACAGGGATGGTTTCACTCGTGCCGCCGACCGTAATATCGAGCGACCCGGTGGGAATGGCCGTCGATCCCGAAGCAAGGGGGGAGGAATAGGACGCGGCCGTGGTGGCGAGGCTCGTGACCGTTAGGGTGTGGGTGCCCGCGGTAGTGCCGTTCGCCGCTGTTGCATTGACCGCATTGTTATTGGAAGAGGTCACCCCCACGGAGGCGAAGGCGCCGGTGGGGTCGCTGAGCGCTTGGACACTGGTTTTCAAAGCCACCAGATCGTTTTCGATTTGTTGCATGGCCGCTGTCTGCGTGTTGAGGTTCGTCACTTGATCTTGCAAAAGTATCTCGGGAGCGGCGTCCGCTTGCAGGATCGCGTTCACGGTGGATTGCACATCGATGCCGCTTCCCGAAGTGCTGGTGGCGGAGTTCAAGATGGCATTGACGGCATTCTGGAGGGCCGAAGTATCACCTGTATTTGTATTGGAAGAAGAATTTCCGAGGAGTTGGCTCAGCGACTCATTGCTGGAACTAGCCAAGCTCGACAAGATCGAATTGATTCCGCTTGTACTCATTCCCACTCCTCCTGCTAATCTTGACTCCGACCGTCTCGGCCGGCTGATGGCCTATCACTCATGTTATCGGCAGGTGGGCGTGTTTCCTTTAGTCCTAGCGCGGATTTCTCACCGCGCTGGAACGCTTCTGGGGGGCTGCCGGAAGGGCGGGGCTTCACAGGCTGCGGAAAAACGCTGGTTTTTTGCTTTCCGGTTCTCTGGCGAGCTGATCGCTGGCCGTTTTGGGCTGATCCGCAGGGATCTGCGAGGTT
>Ga0116116_1000727_pt1 | contig 31445 bp, 23 predicted proteins | sample June2015DPH_10_1_FD_89722 | JGI IMG/M metagenome (GOLD analysis project Ga0116116, IMG submission 89722) | Peatland microbial communities from SPRUCE experiment site at the Marcell Experimental Forest, Minnesota, USA - June2015DPH_10_150 | ecosystem: Environmental > Terrestrial > Soil > Wetlands... | reverse complement strand
GGTGTTCCAAAATCTGGCCACCCAGTTCCTGGAGATTAAGCGATTCGGGCGTCCGGAGGAAGTCGCCGCCGTGGTGGTGTTTCTGGCTTCGGAGCGGGCCTCTTTCATCACCGGCAGCGCTTACGATGTAGATGGCGGAGCCACAAAGTCCATCTCTTGAGTGACCCGCTGGCTGCCGTAAACCACAAGAGCTCTGCGCCACCCACCCAATGGCGGCACAAAGCTGCCCTTACGGCCAATTACCCACGCTCGCGAGGTAGCTGGTAGCCACGGCATGCTGTTGATGCCGTGGGTTCTTGACTGGAACACACCCAGGCCCACGGCACAAACACCGTGCCGTGGCGACCAGTGCGTACTCAACCTGCGCCCGCGGCAGCGCCACGGGCGAGCATGTATTCCAAGGAGGATCTATGAGACTCAAAATCATCTTCACGCTTCTCATCGTTTTGGTGCTGGCCGCGCTGGCTAGCGCGCAGACCAAGGTTTCCGGCACGCTCCAGTGCGGCAAACCGGACCAACAGCAGGCGATCGAGGTTGGCGACCGACCCAACCATTCTTTCGTGATCTATCAGCTCAAGTGCACTTGGACCAAATCCCTCGAAATTGCGGGAGTTCAAAGCAAGGAGGACGTCTATACAGTCTTCAGTGAAGTCAGCGGCAATCGCTTGCGCGACCAGATGTATGGTGTGGGCACCATGACTAACGGAGACAAGTATTACTGCCGTGTCCAGGGCTCAGTCACCCTGAAGGAGGGGGTGCTCGAGAGCATAGAAGGCAAATGGAGCTACGCAGGCGGTACGGGCAAACTCAAGGGCCTGAAGGGAAAGGGCACCTCGAAGGGTAAGGGTGCCCCTGATGGTACGTTCACTGTGGAGGTCGAAGGGGAATACGAGCTTCCTAAGTAGGGCCTCGCCAGTCGATTCGGGGGTAGCCACGGCATGCTCTTGATGCCGTGGGTTCTTGATTGGAACGCAGGAAGGCCTACGGTACAGCGGCAGCAACGGGAAATTCGTGGCCGGAATTTGCCGTGGGTTTGTGAACGCGCCAGAAACCACGCTTGGTGAAAGACCAATCGTGGGCAGATACAGAGATGAAAGCTGGAGGTGTGCAATGCGACGACTTTATCTGATAGGGATACTGGTTTCTTCACTTGTGCTTATTGGGCTCGCTTTGGCCTGTCAACAACCGCCACCGGCGACCCCTCCCGACACGCGCGCCGCCGATGAGCGCGCGGTCCGAGAAGCGGACGCAGCCTGCTTGAAGGCCTGGGCGGCCAAGGACGTCGAGGGGACCGTCTCCTTCTTCGCCGAGGACGCCGTGGAGCTTCAACCCAATGTACCCATGCTGACGGGGAAGGAGTCTATCCGGAAGTGGATGTCCGAGCTGATGGCAAACCCCGGATTTGCTCTTAGCTGGCAGGCGAGCAAGGTGGAAGCCTCGCGTGGCGGGGATTTGGCCTACACCGTAGGCACGTATCAGGTCACGCTGAACGATGCGAAGGGCAAGCCCGTTACTGACCGCGGGAAGTTTGTAGCCGTGTGGAAGAAGCAGCCCGACGGTACGTGGAAGGCGGTAGCCGATATGGCTAACTCCGACCTGCCGGCGCCCGGCGCTGCCAAGCGCTAGGCGACCAAATAGCGCGGACCCCGCTCGACAAGGTCGAAGGCAAGGCCACTGCGAAGACGTAGAGACGCTCCGGTGGGGCGTCTCAGGAGACGTTCCATCGGAACGTCTCGACGGGCCGCGTGGCACGGCCGTCCCGGCCGTGCCATGGGCGGGACGCTCGTGCCATGTCCCGCGGTTGCGCCTCGCGAACCAACTTTCAGAAATCGAATCTCAGGGAGGTGTCTTATGAAGGCAATTCTAGCAACCGTTGTGCTCCTGTTCGCTGTGGCGTCCCCGCTCTTGGGCCAGGCAAAGCCGCAGACAGCGGCCCCGGCAAAGGGCACGAGTGCGGAACAAGAATTGACGAAGCTTACGAGCGACTGGAACGCTGCGATGGCCAAGCCGGATGTGGCAGCACTAGAGCGGATTCTGAGCGATGACTGGATCTCGTGCGAATAAGAGGCCTTCGGGACCAAGGCCCAGTTCCTCGCGGATCTGAAATCGGGTAATTACGCCTTGTCTTCCACGGTTGTTCACGAAATGAATGTCCGTGCCTATGGAAACGCAGCGGTGGTCATCACCCACTACACTACCGTCAAGGAACAATACAAAGGCAAGGATATCAGTGGCTCCTACCGTACCATTGACACTTGGGTCAAGCGGGCCGGTCGCTGGCAGTGCGTAGCCACGGCATGCTCTTGATGCCGTGGGTTTTCCGTTTGGGGTTCTGCTTGTAATACCGGTAGTCGACACGTTTCGCACGGAAGTAGGCATGGAGAAGGTAAGTCCATGCGATGATCATGAGGACAATGAACGCCTCGGACTTGAACTTGATCAGTGGGTCGTTGAATACTTTGAGAGCGCAGAGAGCAGCCTCTTTTGCCTTGGAAATCAACTCCGCCCGGATAGAACCAATAGTCCTCGTTCGCGGCATGGGTCTTTCCTTTCAGCGACCTCACACCTCGTCCAACCTGCGAAAAACCGGCGCGGGGCAGCCGGTAGCCACAGTCGGCGCAATCCTGACCGTGGGATTTTCTCATGCCCGATACCCCAGCGGCAACCCCGCGCTGCCAATCTGGATGGGGCACGACGCTGAAAATAAGTCTTCAGTTGTCAGTTTTCAGTTGTTAGGAACCCAGGGAAGTAAGCCGATAGCTCACAGCCGACAGCTAACAGTTAGTCCCGAGCCCCGTATCCCGAATCCCGGCCCCCGGGTCCCGAGCCCCGATTCCCCAGCCCTTTCCGCGTTCCCCGCCCAGCGTCAAAGCCCGCGTAGCGGACGCGCGCGCGGGACACTAGGGCTGAAGCCAACGATCCATCCACGCGAATGCTTCTTCTTGCATCTTCAGACTGAAGATGTGTGGCTGGTCGTAGAACTGCCCCCGGAACATCGAAGGTACCCCGGCCTTGGAGTAGATCGCCGTGAGCTTGCTAACCGCTTCCTTCATTCCTTCCAGCGGGTAGAGCGCGTCCTGGGCACATTGTTGCACCATAAGGGGCCGGGGGGCCATGCAACCGATAAGGTCAGGCAGGTCAAGGAAGTGGGTCAGACCGGGAAGGAAATGCATAAAGCTGTGAGTCTGCACGTAGTTTTTAATCATGGGTCGCAAAGTGGACATCCAACCCACGGCGACCGCGCACTTGATCCTCTCGTCCAGGCCCGCCAGGTAATCCGTGCGGTCGCCGCCCATCGAGATTCCCAGACAGCCTATTCGGTGCGGGTCAACCTCCGAACGGCTTTGCAGGTAATCGACGGTCCGGATATCATCCCAATGGGCGATGCCTTGCCAGGTCGTTCCTGCCCAGAAGAGACTGCGAGCTAGAATCCCCTCGCCCTCCGAGGCACGCTGGTTCAGGTATTGGACATCGTCGCCGGAATACTTCGAGCGGTCCCGGCCGCATTTCTTGATATCATCAGCGAATAGCGTTCGACGCTCCCCAAAATAGAAAGTGTCAATGGATATAACCACATAACCCCGACGACACAGCGCGAGCGAGGTTGATCGGCCTTCGTAATTAGCCTGGCGATAGCTGGTTAACGAAGGATGCTCCTCCTCAGGGGTCGGCATGACCTTCTCTTTGCCGAAGACAAACATCCCCCCGTGAGAATGCAGATCGATAATACCCGGCCGGGAGCCACTTCTCCCCTTCGGAGTGAGTACGTAAGCCGGAACCCGAAACCATGGGGCAGTTGAAAACAGCACCTTTTCCTGAATGTAGTCCGGGTATTCCCACCGTCCCACCGTTTCGGGGGCAGGTGGCACAGGCGGGGGAGCGTAATGGAAAAGTTCGAAGACCTTCTCTCTTGCGGCGCGTCTGTACAAATCGATGCTGGGATAGCTCGCCTCAAGAAATGACAGCGGGTAATGAGATTGGCCTGCCAGTATCGCAATCTCGTCATAAATACTTCCGATGTCGCTATCCTGGGATGGAGTTTCAGGGAGAACCCTTGCCTCATCCTGGACCTGAGCAAACCCCTCGATATGGGCGGCAGCGAGGACCGCGCCCAGCCCCAGAGAGGACAGAAACGATCGGCGGCCTGGGATCGATTTGCCCGTAGTGTTGCGGAGATTTCTCATATCCAAAGGCATCGCTCTCCTTCCCTCCGGGATCCGGTTTTGCCCATGAATCGGGGTTACCGAACTGGGCTCCTGCTCCCTCCCCGAGGATACGTCAGGGGTTCAGTCGACTCAAGTTCAGATTGCGACAAGGAAGCTCGGTCGCGCGGGCGCCGGTCATCAACGGGGCGGGGTTAAGCTTCCTGGTTCGTGGTGAGGAATCCGGGCAAACGCTAGGCCATCGCGGCGAGGGCGGCGGCGCCGAGGACCCCTGCCGAGTATCCCAGCGCAGAGGCTTGCACCTGCAATTTGCGTTGTGGCCACACCGTAACGCGTTTCGCCAACTCCTTGGTCAAGGCGCTTACGAGGAGAGGGTTGTGCTGGGCGAGGCCGCCGGCCAGAATCAGCATTTCCGGGTCGAGCAGGTTCACGATGGAGGCGCAGCCGATCGCCAGATACTTGGCGTAAGTGCGGATCGCGCCCTCGGCAACCGGGTCGCCGGCATTGGCCGCGGCAATGACCTGCTCGCTCGAGGTGTAGTTTCCCGCAGCGGCGTAGCGCAGCAGGGCGGCAGCGTTGGCATAGGATTCCAGGCAACCGCGGAGCCCGCAAGTGCAAGGCATTCCATCGGGCTCAACCGGGATATGGCCAAGGGCATTGGCGAAGAAGTGGCTGCCGCGGTTGAGCCGGCCCCTGACATAGCAGCCTCCCCCTACCCCGGTACCCAGTGTGATGCAGACGAAATCCGAGACGGCCTTCGCCGCACCAAAGTGCTTTTCCGCCACCGCGAGCGCATTCGCATCGTTCTCAACCGCCACGGGAAGACCAAACGCTTCGCGCAGGCAAGCACCCACGCTTGCTCCGGTCCAGCCGGGGAGGTTCTCGGTGGCGTAGACCACCTGGCCCGATGCCGGATCTACCCAGCCGGCGGTGGCCAGACCAATGGCTGCGGGCTTCAAGCCCCGGCGATTCCCCTCCTCCAAACAGACGGAAACCATGGCTTTCAAATGGCTGAGCAAAGCGTCCCGTCCGGCGTTCCAGGGGGTGGAAGCTGCTGCGTGGAAGAGCAGTCCGCCTTGAGGAGTCACGAGGCCATACTTGGTGTTGGTCCCTCCCAGGTCAATCCCGATGGAGACGCACTGGGGGGCATGGCGGCGCTGCCAGGTCTGGACGGCCGAGACAAACCTGCGCGTGATCATCTCCGGTCGGGTGATCGCCGTCCCCACAATGACCGCCCAGGCCCCGGCGTCGAGAGCCTCGCACGCCTGCTGGGGTGTCTCGACGTGCCCCTCGGCGATCACCGGCACGTTCACGGCACGAACCAGATCCACAATAAAAGAAGGTTCGAAGGCTCTCACTTGGCTGGTTTCTGCCGTGTAGCCACGCAGCGTGGACAGAACCGCATCGGCGCCGGCTTCCGCGGCTCGGACGGCTTCGTCGACTGTGGCAATATCGGCAAGGACCGCAACACCCAGTTCTTGCTTGACGCGGCGGAGCCTCTCCAAGGCTCCATAGCGCTGGCCACGGCAGGTACAATCCAGCGCGACAAGATCCGCGCCCGCCTCTACCAACTGCTGGGCCGCCTCGAAAGAAGGGGTAATGAGGATATTCCCGTCAACTTGCTGGGCCTTCCAGATCCCGATAATGGGAACTCTCACTGCCTCGCGAATCGCCTTGATTTCCTCGGGACTGTTGGCGCGAATGCCCGCCGCTCCGCCGTCCACCGCAGCTCGCGCGAAGCGTGCCATACAGGAAGGATCTCGGAAAGCCCCGTTATCCGCCGTCTGACACGACACCACGAGTCTTCCTCGGAGTGCGGAATGTAACTTTTCGAGAGAACTCATGAAGCCCCCTGTGTTGCTCGAAAGACGCCAAAGGTCGCGGTCTCCCGAGAGGCATGCACGCCGCCTCCCACCCGGCTAACCGCTCGAACACCCGTGTTGAGGCATTTGTCCCTGCCCTAGCGTTCGCAAAAAGCACCGTTCCTGCCCACCTCAAAAGCCATCCCCGATTACGGGCCGACGCACCCGGGTTCCCAGACGGCCACGCGACGATTCCTAACCCGTCCCGGGTTGACCGCCGCCTTTTCTCGCGTCCCTGAGCCAGTTCGTGTAATCGGTGTAGAGCACCGTGGAAGCCGGAGAACCGGCAAAAGCTGCGGAATCTGGTTTGTTCATCATCCCCTGGTATTGGTACACCAATATGGTATCGACCCAGGGGGATACGGCCTCCATCTGGCGTCGTACGCGGTCAAAGGAAGCGGGAAGCAGGGCGCTCTTGTACACGGCGCCCTCGAACTCAAAAATTTCCATATCCGCCCAAATCGCCGCTTTTTGGGCGCGGTCGTGAGCCTTCTTCAGCCCCTCATAGAAAGCTGAAGTCTCGCTGACTTTCGACTTCCGGACACCCACCTCGTCCTGGTACGCCACGATGTCCACATCCATAGAATCCAACTGCTTCACGTATTTGTCATCCGGCACAGCCACTCGCGTGCCGTAGGGCGCTATCATAATCCGCGCTCGCGGCGTGAGCTGGCGGGCAAGGCGCGAGCAGGTGTTGACGTACCGGAGGAATTCCTCCGAGTAGTGCCGATCGATGAAAGCCTCATTGGGCCAGTACCAACCATAGAAACTCCGGTGGTGGGCGTAGAGCTTCGTGATTTCCTCGATCGCCTGGAGCCGCTTCCTGGCAGCCACGGGATCCGAAAGGATCTTCGGGCTCTCCCAGTCTCCGTAGAATCCTCCCCCGATAAAGAATTTGATCCCGTATTTGTCGGCCGCCGAGAGCACTATTTCAATGGGATCAGGGCAACCCAATTGCCACTTGGGAAAGATCTGGGTGTCGTAAAAGGCTCGGTAGTATTGCGCCGTAGCCATCAGCACCAGGTACTCCATCCCCACGTCGGCAATCTCTTTGACCTTGGCGTCCCACTGCTCACCGGCAAAGCGCGCGCAGGCTGGGTTCCAGTCCACGCCTTCGACCGTGGCATGATGCTGGAATTCAAACCAGCTTCCGGAAATCGGCTTCAAGGTGGTGGAGGGATGTGGGAGATTCACGGGCCGCGGAAAGGCTTCGAGAGCGGCTCCTACGCCACCCAGGGCATAGAGGAAATCACGGCGGTTTAGTTCTTGCATCAGAAATAGCTCCAGGTATTTCCCCTCCTTGGCAAGGAGGGGGGCAGGGGGTGGTTGATCTGCGCACCTGCGGCCGTGCCCACCACCCCCTACCCCCTCCTCAGCCGAGGAGGGGAGTCATTTTCAGCCAATCGGTTGCCTCAAAAAAAAGGCGGGTCGCAATAGCGGCCCGCCCGATCGTTTCAGGATTGAGGGGCCTTAGAACTGGACCTTCAACCCAAACTGAATGAGCCGGGGATCGCGCGCGCCGTTGATACCGCCGAAAGCCGCCCCGGAAGAGATAGACGTGTTGATTCCACTGAAGGAAGCGTGGTTGAACGCGTTGAGGAATTCCGCCCGGAACTGGAGATTGACATTCTCCTTGAGCTGGGTGTTTTTCCCGACTGAAATATCCCAGTTGTTCGTACCCGGCCCATGCAGGATTCCATAGGCGGAGTTGCCGTACGTCAAGTACGGCGGATCGGTGAAGGCCGCTGTGTTGAAGTACTCCGCGACGGTCTTCGGCCCTGTGACACTCTGACCGGAGACGCGGTTTGCGCGTTCCGAACCCTGTCCCGCTACTCCGGCGAAGGCCTCCGTGGCATAAACCGAGTAGGCGTTCCCGGAATCGAACGAGGTAATACCGGACAGAACCCAGCCGTCCAGGAACCTGCCCTGGATGCCCTTCATGCCTTTGGCGAAAGGCAGTTCCCAAACGTAGTTGAAGGTCAGCATCTGGGGCCGGTCATAAGACGCCAAGCCCCGTTCCGCGGAGAGGTCATAGCTATTCTGGGGCACGGCCCCATCGTTGTCTGCATCCGTGAGGGTCTTAGACCAAGTGTAAGCAGCCTGGAAGGAAATGCCCCTGGTAAACCGGCGGTTCAGGGACACCTGCAAGCTGTTGTAATTGGAAACCGCGCTCGGCTCGAAGTAGGTTATCCCTCCGAAGCCCTGGTAGGGCAGCAGGTTATCGCCTCCCGCATTGCCTTGCAGCACATCCAGGTTCGGCGTTGTCGCTTGATTCAAATTGGGCGTCCGCAACAAGTGGGTTCCTTTGCTCCCCACGTAGCTCACGTCGAGGACGGTATCCGGCATGATCTCCTGCTGTACGCCCAGCGACCATTGTTGGTTGTACGGAACACCGAAATGGGGAGCAATGGCGGTGAGTCCCATCACGCTTTCACCGCTCAAGGCGCCCGCCGCGGGATTCGAGAGTTCGGTTGGCGCAACGGTCTCGGACTGCATGAAAGGTGGGTTGCTCTTCATCCCGAGCGTGTAGGGAGCCCAGCGGTCATAGTAAATGCCGTAGCCGCCGCGGAGCGAGGTCTTCTGATTCTTGAAAACGTCCCAGGCGAAGCCCACCCGAGGAGCAATGTTCTTCTTGCCCGGTGAGTAAACGGCCAGGCCGTAAGGCGACTTGAGCGCACCCGCCTGGTACTGGGAGGGGATCACCGCATTGGTGGCGGTGAAGATGCCATTCATGTAGTTGTAGTTCGCCGGCGAGAGAATCGAACCCCAAGTGTCTACCGTGGGAGCGTTGGCCGCACTGTAATCCGCTGGGTCGAAGTTGGAGAGCAGCCCGTGTGCGTCATGTTCCGGCGTGTAGAGACTGTAGCGCACGCCGTAATTCAAGGTGAGGTGGGACGTCACCTTAAAGGCATCCTCGGCATAGGCCTCGAAGTCCCAGTAACGCAGGATCTGGTGGGTATTGGTGGCGTTCTCGGAATATTGGTCCGCCACGCCTAACAGCATGTCGGCCACTGCGTCTCCTGGGAACGCAGAAAGGTTGTTGGGATCCTGCGTGCCGATCCCAGTGAAATAGAAGGTCCCATCCATGTTGTCACCAGCCTGATCTTCACCTTTGCCCTGGCGGGTGAGCAATCCACCAAACTTGAAGCTGTGCTTGCCCTTGACCCACGAAAGGTTATCGGTGAACTTCGAGTAGAAGTAAGTGTTCCGGAAGGGCCAAATGATGTCGATGCTGCCATAGGTGCCGGTCCAGAGATACATCGATGGAATGCGATCCTCAGAATTCGCTTCGGCGTTCGTCGGGTACAGATAAGGAATGTCAAGCCCCGCAGCCCGTGCGCGCGATGCGGTGGACGCCTCCGTAATCCGGATGAGGTTGTGGTCGTAGCTGTACTGAAATTCGTTGATCACCGAAGGCGAGAAGGAATACGTCACGTTCACCATCGCATTCTGAAGGGGCTCGAGTTCGCTGCTGGCACCCACGTTGGGGAAGGGATTCTCATGCCACAGGCCATAAGGAGATTGGATGCTGTCATTGTCCTGGGTGTAGCGGCCGTAAAGCGTGAGTTTCTCCGTCGGCTTGTAATCGAGGCGGAAAAGTTCCTCCCGCGTCTTGGTGAAGTCCGGGTTGGACGACGAGAAGTCGTAGCCTGGAATCTGGACCGCAGGGTTGGGACTCGGCCAGTAGGTATTCAGGAGCAGGGTGGCATTGGGATCGATGCAACTGGGATCGATCGTGCTAACCCCGCTCGCCGAAGTCACGCAGGGCGCCCCACTCGGGGTGGTCTTGCCCTTGTTGTTGAGCAGGGTCTCGTTAAAGGTGCCCTCCTTTTGCGCCGCCGTGGGGACGTTGGTCAAGGCAGTCCCACCGCTCTGGATGATGCGGCGGAATTCCTGCGACCAGAAAAAGAAGAGCTTGTCCTTCTTAATGGGTCCGCCCAATACATACCCGAAATTATTGTAGCGGTTTTCGGGCCGGGCAGTGCCGGGCACGATGGCCCCGGTGGTCGGATCCGTCTCGTCATAGGCAAAGAAGTTCCGGGCGTCGAGCTTGTCGTTCCGCAGGAACTCGAACACACTGCCATGGAATTGGTTAGACCCGGAGCGTGTAATCAGGTTGACGGTGGCGCCGGCGCTACGGCCCGTATCCGCGCTGAAGGAAGATCGTTGCACCCGGAACTCGGCCAGGGCTTCCAGATTGGGAGTCACACTGTTGTTGCCGTTGTAGACGTCGATGTTGTTGGCGCCGTCAATGAGATAATTGTTCTGGTTCTCGCGCATGCCGTTTACGGAAACGGACGCCATGGAGTTCGAGGCGAAACCCGGCTCGCTGGTGATATCAGAACTCACCCCCGGCTCCAGCGTGAGCATCTGGATGAACTGGCGGGTGCTGAGAGGGAGTTCGCGCGTTTGCGTGCCGGACACCGTGTTGCCGACCTCCGCGCTTTCGGTCGCTACAGGCGCGGCGTTCGCCTCCACCGTTATTTGCTGCGTGACCTGTCCAACCTTTAGCGTCAGGTCTGCACGAACCGTCTCGCTGGCGCTCAGCGTGACCCCTTTCCGCAGCGTCTTGGTGAAGCCCTGGGCCTCGGCGGTGATTTCGTAGGTGCCGACCGGCAAGAATGGAACCTGATATTCACCGGCGCTGGTTGTCAAAGCATTCCAGGTGAAGTTGGTGTTTATGTTCTTTACGGTAATCTTCGCTCCCGGGATCAGTGCCCCCGTGGAGTCGTATACCGCTCCCGTGATGGTTCCTGTGCTCTGTTGCGCCCAGCTAGCAGCAGGCACGAGCAGCAGGCCCATTATTACGACGAGCCACTTCAGCTTCATCTAAGTCTCTCCTTTCGACGATGCAACATGCAGTCGCCGACAGCGATCGCACTGACCGAATCCTCTCCTGCCGGACCACTGACAAAGGGGCAAATGCAGCCCTTATCAGGGATGGCAGCGGCAAACGTGGCTTTGAGGGCGACGCCGCCGGTAGAATCCAGCACCGTTCCAACGGTGTGCGATGTGCCCTGCGCCCAATCTCTGAGCGTGGCAAGAAACAATAGGCTCGTAAGAAGAACCAACGTCCTTCTCACTGATGAGCATCCCCCCTCCCTTATCTATTGACCGGCTTGCCCACCCAGATAAAACCGGGCATTGGGCGCTTGCACTTGGGGAACGAAATTGGAGCATGCACATAGCTAGATAAGCAATTATGTTGCCAACTCTCAGGCCCCGCCCCGTGTATGTAATTGATTGAAAGCGTGCATCTTTTGAAAAACTGCGCCCGGGAAAATATGGGTTCCTGAACATATATAGATTTATATATGCAATTTTTGGAAGAGCACGTCTTTGGCGATGACAATATGACGCGTTTCTAATACAGGATTCGCGGGCTAATCTGCAACCCAGTTGCCTTGACCTGGGACGGGGTGTCCACGCTTTGGTTAATCCCCTGCGGACTTAAGAATGGGCACAAACATGGAATCATACCCTCAAGCTGCCGAAGTTAAGGACCAACTCTTGACAATGGTTTTGTCCGGCGGTTATGCTCGTACAACCTGCTAGATTCCTAGAGAGGATGTTTCATGCCCATGGCTACCCCGGTCACTCCGACGGACGATGTCGAAATCCCGGAGCTCCGCCTGGAACGTGGCAGTTATGTGCCATACTATCGCCAGATCCGCGACCAAGTGGACGCACTGATAAGAGCTGGCAAGCTGAGGCCAGGCCAAACGATTTGCTCTGAGGGTGCCTGCGCGGAGAAACTCGGCGTCAGCAAGATGACCGTGCGGCAAGCCTTTCAAGCTCTTCGTGCCGAAGGGTTGCTAATCATCGAAAAGGGCAAGCGACCCATCGTCAGTAAGGGTCGGATCCAAAAGGACTTTCACAAACTACGGGGTTTCACGGAGGAGATGACCAGGCGCGGGCTCAAACCGTCGTCTAAAGTCCTGCAGATCGAGCAAGTAGTCCCCGATGCTGCCACTGCCAACTTGCTCCGGCTTTGGCGCCACGAGGAGGTCTACCGTGTCCAGCGCTTGCGATACGCGAACAAAGAAATTGTGGGTCTCGAAAACATACTCCTTCCGGCCCGTTTTTTCCCAGACCTTGACAAGCAGGATTTGGAGAATCAGTCCCTTTACGCCCTGATGAAGACTCGTTACGAGATCAGCGTGGAATGGTCGGAGGAGGAACTCGAGGCCGTCCCAGCACAAAAGGATGAAGCAAAGCTATTGCAGGTTCCCCCCGGTTTCCCGCTCTTCTCCATGCGGCGGATCGTTTACGCCAAGGACGATGTCCCGATTGAATACACACACTCCTTGTTTCGGGGCGATCGTTACAGCGCCAGTGTGATTTCCCACCGCGAGCACTAACCTGATTCCCCGGCAAAGCGTTGAGAAGTGCGATTCCCATCTGCTGGCCGGTCGGCTGCCGCAGCCCTCTTCACGTCGATGCCACGCCCGCACCTGATTGGCTGAAGCCTTTGAGTGCCGGCGCCAGTTTGGGTACAGGATGGAAGTTTCCTCAGGAGAATGGGGGACGAAGCTCAGCCGACGAGAGCGAAATCAGATTCCCGCGGAGATGGGTCGGCGGGGCTGCAAGAACAGAGTCCTCACATCTCGGAAATGCAGCGACAACTCAAGCTAGACTTTCAAGAAGATTTTGCGCCGATATAAAAAGTAGAGGAAGAGCCAGCTTACGGTGACGGCAGCCACTTCCGTGATGAAGGGTTTCCACCCACCCAGGTAGTCGACGAACCCGTGGATGAAGATGTTGCCGAGAAGGCGAAAATCGAAGAAGCGGTTCACGATGTAGATGGTGATCGGATTGGCCCCGATGACCGTGAAGAAGAAGGCCCACCGCTTAAGTCCCCGGATATCAATGATCCAGTAAAAGAGGGCCAGCAGAAGTAGACTCCAGCCACCCGCGAAGAGAACGAAGGAGCTTGACCAGATGTTTTTTATGATCGGGAAAGCCAGACTCCAAACCAACCCCACACCCAGGCTGACGACTCCCCCCACGACCAGGCCGAGTGCCTTCCGTCGCTGCGACTGGTTGGAGCGCAGCCAGTGGCCCGCCAATGCGCCCAGCATGCATGTGGCAATAGCAGGGAGCATTGAGATGATTCCTTCGTTGTCGCCGTAGTCGTAGCAGCAGTAAGGCTTGGGAAGGAAATGCTGATCGATGTAGGCCGCCAGGTTCCCCTGTGGCGTATAGACCCCTCGCCCGAATCCCGGCACCGGAACCCACGCCATGATCGCCCAGTAAATCACCAGGATCAATCCTGTCGTGATGACTTGACCTCGCACCTTCAGGTTCATCACGAGCAGCGTGGCGAAGAAATAGGCAATAGCAATGCGCTGCAGGACGCCCAGGAAGCGAAGTTCGTGAAGGTTGAAGTCGAGCAGACCATTGTAGATCAGGCCGAGAAGCAGCAGCAGAACCAGGCGTTGGAATGCATGGCGGTAAAGCTGACGGCGGTTGGCGCCTGCCTCCAAACGTCGCGTGAGCGAGAAGGGCAGAACCAGACCCACAATGAAGACGAAGAGCGGAAAGATGAGGTCGTAGAAGTGGAAGCCCTCCCAATCGACGTGGTGAAACTGGCGGCTGAGCAAAGCCAGGAGTGGAATGGGCAGGGCTTTGAACAGGGTATGGATCAAGCCATCGCCACCGCTGATCCAGAACATGTCGAAGCCGCGCAGCGCGTCAATCGACGCCACCCGGTCGCGAGCCGGCGCGGTTTGATTCCGTTCCGTGGGAACTGCTGAAGCAGCGTTTTCACTCATGGTTGTCCTGGACCTGCAGCAACGAGTTTCCCTGAGAGTGCAACTGTCTGCGCGTCCTTCCGCCCGTTTCTATTGATGCCTGGGAAGCCATCCGTCTTCCCTGCCCTGCCCGTGGCATGCCCGCGTCCCGGTCAGACCTCCCGCGCCGGGAGACTTGCAAGCGGCAGGGCGAAACGGTTGCTTCGAGCGCGGGAGTATATCGCAGAGTCCGATTGCGTGGCAACATGGCCGGGAGGAGGATGAATTTATCACCGGAAGGTGAAGGAGCCAGGGTTGTCTTTGCTCAACCTCCCCATGTATATTGATGGCGGGAAAAGGAACGTGGAGAGCTATGCAGATTCCAGGCCAGCCCTCCTGCAATCCCTACGCCTGCATTTCAACATCAATCTTCATTCCGCTGGAAAAGATCGGACACAAGCCATGAGGACCGCATCACTTGAACCCCTTCGGTACCTGAGCCGCGCGGAGATGGACGCCATCCATCAGTCAGCGTTGCAGATTTTGGAACGCACGGGCATGTGGGTGGATCACACCCAGGCCCTGGAATACCTGCGGACGGCCGGTTGCCATGTCGATATGGATCGCCGCATGGTGAAGTTTCCTCCTGCCGTGGTGGAAGCTGCCGTCGCCCGCCTGCGCCGCAACTTTCAGGATTCCACCCGCTGGCCCAAGCGCATGTCGGTTCGGTACTCGCAGGTGCGCTTTGATGCCCAGCCGTTTGCTGTGCATGAAGACTTCACCGTCAGCGCGGGGGGATTCTGCATTTTTATCTGGGACATGGAAGGCCGGCGGCGTTACGCAACGCTACAAGACGTCCGCGAGTCGTTGAAGCTTGCGGACCAACTCGACCAGATCGCCTACACGGGTCTGCCCTGCTCGGCGCAGGAGGTGCCCGCGCGCCTGCGGCCCGTCGTGATGGCAGCGGAGTTGGCCAAGGCCACGCGAAAACACGGGGGCATCGAGACCTTCCGCCGGGAGGATATCCGCTACATTGCGCGCATCGGCGAGATTGTTGCCGGGAGTCGCGAAGCGCACCGGCGCGATCCGATCCTGGTAGGGTATGCCGAGGCGCGCTCGCCGTTGTGCCTGGATGCCGTGATGGCCGACGTGATGCTGGCCCATCTCGAACTCGGGCTGCCCCAGAGTCTTGACACGATGCCGAGTGGCGGGGCCTCGGCGCCCATGACCGCGGCAGGAATTCTTGCGCTGGGGGTGGCGGAAACCCTGGGAGGCCTGGTGCTGGGGTATGCGGTCGATCCCCAAGCCACCCTGACCCTTGACCTGACGCCGGGTTACTGTGACATGCGTTCCATGCATTTCGGCTACGCGGGCGCCGAGCGCGTGCCGCTGCTGGCCGCACGGGTACAGCTCGTGTCTGAGTATTATGGCTGCCCCTCCGGCATTCACGGCGGCAAGACGGACTCGTGCGTGCCCGGAGTCCAGATGGGAATCGAAAAGGCGCTGTCGATATACGCGGCGGTAATGGCCGGCGCGATTGGGTTCGGCACCGTGGGTCAGCTTGAAAACTGCGTCACCTACTCACCCCAGCAGCTTGTGATTGACAACGAGATTGCCCGCTACGTGCGTCATGCCATCCGCGGCATCGAGGTCAATCAGGAAACGCTCGCGCTCGACGTCATCCATGAGGTGGGCCCCCATGGCCACACCTATGACCACCCGCATACGGTCAAACACTTCCGGGAGGTGGAACTGCTCTCGCCCTTCTTTGACGCCTGGACCTGGGGAGTGAAAGACAGCCTGGACCGGAACGGGTTCGAGAAACGCGCCGCCGCCAAAGTCCGCGAGCTGCTCGCCGCGGAAACCGCGCCCGTGCTGACTCCTGATCAGGAGGCGGCGATCGATGAGGTCGTGAAAGAGGCCACGCGGGACCTGCGGGAGTAAGTTTTTGAGGGACCTGCCTGGCCTGGAGCGGGTGATCCTGGGCAATGTGGTGACGATCGCCGGCCTTCATGCGGAATCATTGCCATGCCCCAACGCCTAAGGCTAAGATGACTCGGAACAAACACTGACGGGCCAGTTGAGATGCGCATCCCTGCCCTGCTGCTCATACTTCCAATCCTCACCGTGCGGCCTGTGCCGGGTCAGCAACCGCCGGCTCAGGGCCTCCGCGCCGTTTTCGAACGTGCTCAGAATGCCTTGATCCAGAAGGATTACGCCGGCGCGGAGCGGGGGTTCAAGGAGGTTCTGCAGCTCGATCCCCGCTCCGTGGCCGCCTACTCCGATTTGGGGGTTGTGTATCTGCGCACGGAGCAGTACGACGCCGCGTTGCGTGCTTTCCTGCAAGCCCGGAAGTTGAACCCCGCCATCCCCGGCGTCGATCTGAACCTGGGCTTGACCTATTATCATAAGCAGGATTTTGTAAAAGCCATTCCGGAGTTCTCCGAGGTACTCCGCTTGCAACCGGACAATTACCAAGCCCGCTACCTGCTGGGGATGAGCTACTTTATGCAAGACGAATACCAGCGGGCTGTCGAGGCGCTGGAACCACTCGCGAGTGGCGAGCAGTCTAACCTGGACTTCCTTTTTGTACTGGGTATCAGCTACGGGAAGCTGAAACGTGCCGCAGAATCCACGCGAAACTTCGACCAGATGGTGCGGGTGGGCGGCGACACGGCGCATCTGCATTTCCTCCTGGGGAAAGCCTATCTCGATCTTTTTGAGAACCAGCACGCCCGGCCGGAATTGGAAAGAGCCGTTGCACTCGATCCCAAGCTGGGATTTGTCCACTTCAATCTGGGGGTGCTTTACCAGCGCCTGGGATTGCTGGAAGCCGCCGCCCAGGAGTTCGACGCGGAGATGGCCATCACTCCCCAGGAGCCGTGGAGTTATGAGAATCGGGGGGAGGTCTGCTTGGACCTTGGCCAGGTGGACCAAGCCATCAAGTTCTATCGCCAGGCGCTGGCCCGCCAAACGCAATTACCCAAATCGCTGGCGGGGCTCGGAAAGGCTTACGTACGGAAGGGCGAGACGGCCCAGGGAATCCGATACCTGCGGCAAGCCGTTGCCATCGATTCCACGACGGCAACCTACCATTACCAGTTGGGCCAGGCTTACCTCAAGGCCGGCCGGCATGAAGAGGGCGGGAAAGAGCTGGCGACGGCACAGAAACTCCAGGCTGAAGCCCGTGGGAAACAGGAAGAGCAGCTATCTGGAAAGCTGCCACCCCCGCCCCTTGTAGGGGCGAAACCTTAAGGCCCCCCCAAAATGGGCAGGCGCTGTCAGAGTGCGGGGCGCGGCCCGCGAGTGCGTCGGGGGAGACCCTGAGCCGGTAGCGCAGAGTTTTGCGCGGCAGCGCAATACTCCGCGGTTCGTCGCTCCGGTTCGTCCGCATCACCATCCGCCACGGACCATGCCATGATACGTATTTCACCTGTGAGCGATCGTTATCAACAGTGCAAGCCGCAGAGTTTGAAATGCACAAACTCTGCGCTACCCCCTACCTAGCGATTGTGAGTGCCAATCGGTTGAAGCCCCCCTTGGTCCGGAAGGTTATTGAAGGTTTCGGCTCTCTCTTAATTGTCAGCGGCTGGAATTTGCGGATGAAGTCCTGACGCGGGAATTGAAAGGGGCTCATGCCACACGACATCGCTTCTTTCAGAGCCCGAGAATTATCCCAGTGATCGTGATCGATGCGATAGGCAGCAATGACGGCGCCCGTGCGGTCCGCTCCGAACTTGCAGTGCACAAATACGGCACCGGCCGTATCGTCTTCCAGCAGCGCCAGGATATTGGTAATCTCTGTCTCAGTCGGTGGGGTCAGGCCGGTCATGGGAACGTTCACATACTGCATGCCCAAGGAAGTGACAACCTGTGCTTCTGCAGATGACCGTTCATCGTCTTCCCGTAAATCCAATATGGTCTTAACGCCGATTTTCGCCAGGTACTTAAATCCTTCGGTCGTCGGTTGTGCTCCGCGGTAGACGTGTTCATCGACCTGATAGAAATTGTTGATTCCTTGCACTGCGGGGCTGGCAAGCGCAGGCAAACTAAAGACAAAAAGGGCGGCAAGGCTGCGACTAAGAATTGACATTGGATCTTTTACTCCAACCTCAAACAGGGAGTAAGCGCCTTATAATTTGATACCCGCCATTTCTTCAGGTTGCAGCTCCTCGCGTTTTTTCCTGCTGAAACCACAAGCTGCCTGAGCGCCCAGCCAGAGCCCGCCTCAACTGAGTTTGCCCTGCCAATGAGAACCCGCCTCCCAGCCGTTCCCTGACTTCCGTGTTCTCCCGCTGGCTGGCGCAGAGGGCAGCTCTGCGCTTCAGGGTGCTATATTAGCGCTGGTCATGCCCACCCACAAATGCCATTTGGCGCCCGGACAGGTGCAATTCCTGACCAGCAGCACCTATCGCCGCGCCCAGCTTTTTGAGAGTGATCGGTTCCGCTGGAGCTTTGTCGAAGTCCTCGGGCAGTTTTCAGTTTTCTTCCAGAATATTCAGAGGAACATTCCCAGCAACGCGCGCAACCTCTTGCGCATTCGAGTGGCGAGGTTGAGTGACTCCGTCGCGTCTTCACGATCCGCTGACTCTCCCGGGTAGCGGAAGCCCACAGAAGCGCGGGTCAAGAAACGCAGTTCCTGCACGGGCCAAGACCATGGCGTGCACACCGGGGCCAGCAAGCGGTCCAGTTCTGCCAGGTCGTGGGTTCTTGGGGAAACAATGCCAAGGAGAATAAGCAGGGCCTTCATCAATTTCTCGACGCATTGGTGGGCGTGAAAACAAACCGCGTCGAAATTGGGCGATTCGGCCGCCTGGAGCTCGCGAGTGGCGGTCGAGTAATCGGCTTCGGCCTTGGCGACCCATTCCTTAACGGTGCCGTTCATAGAGCACCTTTCCGTGGTCCAGGGCCTCACGAATCAGGGGGTCGCCCTCCTCGTACCGCCGGGCTGTATCCTCCGGACGGCGCGCCACCAGATCGACCGGGAAATCAGGGTCAACACGGTTCAGGATCTCCAGGGACTTCCGAAAGCCTTTCCCGTCAAAAGGCAGCACCACCAGGAGGTCCACGTCGGAGTCCGGTCGCGGCGCCCCGTAGGCGTAAGAGCCGAAAAGGATGATTCGCTCCGGCTGAAACTCGCGGGCAATTCTTTCACCCAAGTCGGCAATCCTCTTCTCATCAATCATCTGCTTCCTCTCCAACTATTATACAGGCTGTGGGATGGCACCCGAATACTTTCAACGGTTATGCCGCGATGCGGTTCTTGGACGGGCGAGCCGCGGACCTTCTGAGCAGGTCCGTGCTACGCTTGCTACATCTCATAACGCAGAAATCCCAAAGAAGCTGTGAAAATATTGAAATAGGTCATGCCCGTGGCACGATTATTCAATAGTTTACGCTGTGCAAAACAGGGCGGCATTCAATATTCTCACAGCTTCAAAACGATGTCTGCGCCACCCGCCCGCTCCCCGGCCTTTGCTCGAGCCCCGCGACATCAAAAGCCGGCGGTGATACCCTTAAACGCAGTGCGTGTAACCACCACGGCCAGGACCACAATGACCACCAAAGCGATTCCGACGCCAATGAGGATGTACTTCCCCTTCTCGCCGCCCAGCTGCTTAACGGACTTCACATCGCTAAAGGCCAGCCGGCGCGTGTCAATCTGATTACCCTTCGCGACCTGTACGGTGAATGCCTCAGCGGAGATTTCGCCAAGTCGGCCACGGATCCGCTCCTGGTTGAGCAGCCTCACTTCCACTTGAGATCCCGCCGGAATTCTGGTGACCTTTTCTTTGAGCGTTGGCCTCTCGGCTGGAACTGCCTCGGGACTGGAGTCCGCGGCAGCAACCTCTGCCTTTCCGGACAGTCCAGAATGGACCCAAAGGACTGTCGCGAGTAATACAGATAGAAGAGCTCGGCCCATGATGATCTCCTGAATTGAAATCACGTGAGAGTGCGAGCCGAGGTAAACGGGGGGAATTTACGGTGAGTTCACCCGCGGCGCGCAGCTTCTTGCCCGGGATGTCCATCTTCATTTCCCAGACGACCGGTAACATACACGCAGCAGCCTCTGAAGGCAACGGTCAAGATGCTGCTCAGTGCTCATCACCTCTCGCCGCTACGGAACCGTTCCAGGGTTCCTTTTGTCATTCCCGCGAAGCTTGTCCCCGCGAAGGCGGGGAGCGGGAATCCAGTCCGTCGGCGGCGCATTTCCCATGGCTTGCGGAGTAGGTTCCCGCTTGCGCGGGAATGACTGCACCTGGGGCCGCCCGTGCCTCGCAAATGACACCAGTACCCAACCGCGCGCTTCCTGCGCACCGCCCTCCCCTTCGACGTACGAGCCATTTCGACGTATACTCGCCAGCACTGAATTCCTGGGGGGTGAGTCATATGAATACGGCGAAAAGCAAAGTCCCGGTTCAAGAGATCGTTATCGTGCTCTGGGCATTGGTGCTTGCATGCGCGTTCATGCCGGCGAGTCTCGCGCAGACAAAAGTTGAGAAGTCATCTCCCGCGTACCTGGACACTTCTTTGCCTCTGGAGAGGCGGGTGGGGGACTTGGTTTCCCGCATGACGTTGGAGGAGAAAGTCCGTCAGATGCAGCACACTGCCCCGGCCATCCCCCGGCTGGGGGTTCCCTCCTATGACTGGTGGAGTGAAGCGCTGCACGGCGTGGCGCGCTCCGGATACGCGACCGTATTCCCGCAGGCCATCGGCATGGCTGCCACCTGGGATCACGACCTGCTCCACCAGGAGGGCACGACGATTGCGACTGAGGGTCGCGCCAAATACAACCAGGCACAGCGCGATGGAAATCACAGCATCTACTTTGGCCTGGACTTTTGGTCGCCCAACATCAACATCTTCCGCGATCCCCGTTGGGGGCGCGGGCAGGAGACCTACGGCGAAGATCCCTACCTTTCCGGCAAGCTGGGTGTGGCCTTCGTGACTGGCGTCGAGGGAGACGACCCCCACTACCTCGAAGCCGTCGCGACTCCCAAGCACTTTGCCGTGCACAGCGGCCCGGAGCCGGAGCGGCACGGCTTCAACGTTCAGCCCTCGCCGCACGACCTTGAGGACACTTACCTGCCTGCCTTCCGCGCCACGATTGTGGAGGGCCACGCGGATTCGATCATGTGCGCCTACAACGCCGTGGACGGCGTGCCGGCATGCGCCAACAAGTATCTGCTGCAGGACACCCTGCGCGACGCCTGGAAGTTCCAGGGTTATGTGACTTCCGATTGTGACGCGGTCGCCAACATCAGCTTTGGGCATAAATACACGCCCGATAACGAGCACGGCTCCGCCGTGGCCGTACAGTCCGGGACCGATACAACCTGCGGCGAGGAGTATGTCGCGCTAGTGAAAGCTGTGCATGACGGTTTGATTAAAGAGAGCGAAATCGATCGCTCGTTGCAACGCCTGTTCCTCGCGCGGTTTCGATTGGGAATGTTTGACCCGCCCGGCGCTGTCTCCTTCAATCGAATTCCCTTCTCCGAAAATGATTCCCCCCAGCACCGGGAACTGGCTCTGCGGGCGGCGCGCGAATCCATCGTGCTGCTGAAGAATCAGGATGGGATACTACCCTTTAAGTCAATCCCCCAGACGCTCGCCGTCGTCGGACCCAACGTGGAATCCCTGGCCGCCCTGGAAGGCAATTACAGCGGTGTGCCCTCGCAACCGGTTTACCCCCTGGACGGAATCCGCAAACTGTTTGCCGGCCAGGCCAAGGTCCTTTACGCACAAGGCTCTCCTTACGTGGGCCAGTTACCCGTGCCGGTGCCGTCGACCGTCTTTCTTCCTGGGGGCGAGCGAGGAACACCCGGATTGAAAGCGGAATACTTCTCCAACCCAGACTTCTCTGGAAAACCGGCGCTCACGCGTGTGGACCCGCAAATCCAGTTTGACTGGGCCGCCGCCGCTCCCGCCCCGGGGATCCCCATGCAGGCCTTCGCAGTGCGCTGGACGGGTACGCTGAGTCCGCCGGGACCAGGTGATTACACTCTCAGCCTCAGCAAGCCGGACTGCTATCCCTGCAATGATAAGGAAACCTTCCGGGTTTACCTCGACGGCAGAGTGATGCTTGACACGGTCCTCGGCGAACGCGGAAAGGTCAATCCGCCCAGCAGCTTTCAAGTGCATTTTGCCAACCCGCAGCCCCATGGCTTTCGCCTGGAATATGTGCACGAGGCTCCCTTGTTTGGGGGAGGCGCGACGCTCAACTGGCAAGCCCCTGTCCTGGTTCTGCGTGATGAAGCCGTGCGGGCCGCACAGCAGGCAGATGTGGTGGTGGCGTGCGTCGGACTTTCGCCGGATCTGGAGGGCGAAGAGATGCCGGTCCACGTTCCGGGCTTCAGCGGGGGAGACCGCACGGAAATCGGATTGCCGGATGTGCAGCAGAAACTGCTGGAAGCGCTGGCGGTTACGGGCAAGCCTCTGGTCGTGGTCTTGATGAGTGGCAGCGCGCTGGCCGTGAATTGGGCCCAGGAACATGCGGCGGCAGTTCTGGAAGCCTGGTACCCAGGTGAGGAGGGCGGCACGGCAATTGCCGAGACCTTGACCGGCGCCCATAATCCCGCGGGACGCCTGCCGGTTACTTTCTACGCCTCACTCGACCAAGTCCCGCCCTTTGACGATTACTCGATGCGCCATCGGACTTACCGGTATTTTCAAGGCAAGCCGCTTTACGGTTTCGGTTTTGGGTTGAGCTATTCGACCTTCGAGTACAGCCAGCTTGAACTGTCCCAGCCGCAACTGAAAGCCGGAGATGACCTCACGGTCACGGTGGACGTCCGGAACACTTCCGGTACGGCCGGCGATGAAGTGGCAGAGCTGTATCTGGAATTCCCGCCCACGCCCGGCGCCCCGGCGCGCGCGCTGCGAGGATTCGAGCGGGTACACTTCGGGCCAGGAGAAACCCGGCACCTCACCTTCACGCTGACGGCTCGCGATCTGGGGATGGTGAACGAGAAGGGGGAACACGTCGTCGAGCCGGGCGAGTACCACGTCTTCGTGGGTGGCGCTCAGCCGGCGGATACACCGGGAGGTGTCCGCGCGAAACTGGAGATCACCGGCGAAATGAAGCTGCCCAGATAGGCCGGATTTCTCACCCCGCTGGGACGCTCTTAGGGGGCTTCCGGAAGGGCGGGGGCTTCAGAGTCTGTGTGACAACTCGGGGAGGGACTGCTTGTCGTAGCGGCGCCCTTCAGGGCGGCATCGCACCTTCAACAACTTATTCCCGCCTGAAGAGGCTGCGGAAAAACGCTCCGATGCTGTCATCCTGAGCGAAGCGAAGGACCCCTGTATTTGAATTTTCAAGCAAATACAGAGGTCCTTCGTCGGCTTCGCCTCCTCAGGATGACAGCTTTGGCGGTTTTTCCGCAGCCTGTAAAGGCGGCCTCTATGTTTGCTAGCCGGGTTTTCACACAAACTCTTCAGCCCCGCCGAAATCGCGTTTTCCGCCGTCCCCAGCCAATCCGCTGCTGCGCGGGGTGGCAACCCCAACGGAACTGCCGGAGGGGACGGGTATTACCAACTCACTGTATTACAACATTACCAACCCGCACTCTTCTAATATTCACAGCATAATCGCCTTTTCCAAGATCCCGCAGGGTGTAGCCCTCCGAATTCAGGTCAGGAGCAAGAGAGAGTTCGGCGCCTTTCACGGTGATGCGGGTGGGGCGGAAGGCCAGCCGCAGATAGTCCGTCCCTGCCCCTTCGGTGGGAGTGTAGGCAATCTTCCCCGCCGCATAGGAGACGTCCTTGAGCACTCCGGCGGAATACAGGATATGGTTCTCGTGAGGCGGAGCCCATTCGGGAACTCCCGCGAATGCCGGGTAGAACATTCGGGGGCACTCGCCGTAGCAATCTGACCACCAGTTGGATATATCTTTGCTCACCGGGCTTTCAAACGCCTGGCCGACGGGGTTATTGCAATAGGTCACCCAGTTCAAGCAACGGTAAGCCTTTTCCTTATAGGTTTCATCACCCGATACGGCATACCACCGGGCGCACTCCGCGGCATACCGCGCGGTTTGATAGTCCATCTTAACGAGGAACCCATCCTGCTCACCCACGATATTGGCGCCCCACTGCGTCGCTGGTTCGCCGGGGGCGCAACGAAAAACGAAATTGTCCTCCGTCCACCTGATCAATTTGGGCACATCGGTTTTCCAGTCGGGATCGAACTCGGGATAGTCAAACATACACAGAGTAGCATTACTTGCGCTCATGTTGCTCTTATAAGTGTTGCTGTTAACGTCCGTATCCGTATGCCCGTCTGTCCAGTAACCTGTCTGCAGGGGATAGCGCAGGATGAAATCCCGGGCTTTCTCACGCGCCTCCGCGTAAGCCTTTACCTTGCCAAGCTTCGCCTTGATGAGATGGTCCAGGAGCCTGTAACAGCCCGTCCAATTGGCCCCGTATTCGGCGGTGACCCTCCCGCTATCCATCACCACGCGATAAGGCCAAACGGAATGGGCGGCATCGCCGGTTCGGGCTTTAACGGCCAGCGTGTCGGCGACATTCAGGGCGGCCGCGAGGTACTTCCTATCGCCGGTATAGAGGTACAACCCGTAGTACGCCAGTCCCATATCCCCGGCGTGATCCACTTGGATCTCATGCAGAACCAGTTTCTTGGAGTTTGTAAAACCCCGGAACTCCATGTCGCCCGCGTTAGTCGTGGTGTACGGAAAATTGGGCCAGGAGAATGTCGAGGGGCTCGTGCCGTGAGCAATCGTGTAATCCAGGAGATCCTTCACGATGGTCATGACCGAGGCGTCGCCTGTGTAGGCATAATACAAGCGAGCCGATTCAAACCAATTCGGGATTTTCTCTCCCACGTCATTCATCCAGGTATCCGCTTCCAAGGTTCCATTCTTATCCCGGAAGGCACAATAGAAGTAATACTGCGGATACGATGATCTCGGGGGCGGGCCGGGGCAGCGGGGAACTTTGGTCTTGATGAAGTCCCAGCGCAGGCGGAGGAAGTGGTCGTAAGCATTCTCAACCGGCACCGACCACGGGATAATCTTGTTCTGGTTGTCCAAGATCACGGGGTGAGAGTTAAACACGTCTTCGGCGAAGGCCGGGAGCCCACCCATTCCGAATATTCCTGCCAGTGCGATTCCGGCCGCGAGAATGAAAATCCATCTCGACCACCATCCGTTCAACATGAGTGAGCTCCCCACGGCGGTTTCCTAATGCCGGCCAGGGCCACCCGATAGAGAATGTGTCAAAACCCCTGCTGCCCGGCGCGGCTCAACAGGCTGCGGAAAGACGCTTCACTGCTGTCATACTGAGCCCTTCGCTGTCATCCTGAGCGTAGCGAAGGATCTCGCCCTGCGCATTTTCATGAACGCACGAGATTCTTCGTCGCCTGCGGCTCCTCAGAATGACAGCGCCTGCAAGTTCTTCCGCGGCTTGTCAAGGCGCGGGTGTCTTTTCGGCCTCGGACGCTATGCGCAGGAAGATCGCCTTGGCCTCCTGGTAGCGCTTCTGGGCGGCCGCGCGATCTTTCGTGAAAAACCCGCTCCACGCACCGCCTGCTGAAGTCTGGCGGATAAGGTTATCGATCCAGGCAACAAAAAACCGGGCATCCTGGGCGCTGGCGCGAACGGGGGCCTTCTTCACGATGACGAACACGGCGCCGGTGTGGGTCCGATGGCCGCTCTGCCAGTCCATCCGCCGGGCGGCAAGCCACCCACTCTGTCCAAACTCCAGCGTGGTCTCGAAGATCGCGGGGGAGCCGGGCCCGACCGAGGCGTTTTGGGAAGCCACCACCGCTCCATTCTGGACCAGTTCGATTCTACCCTCCCCACCATGGAGTGATCTCCACTCGATTCTGACCCGCACGGGGCCCTTCCCCTCCAAGCCGATTTCATCTCCGGGCTGCGCCGTCTCGTTCACTTTAAGGTCCAAGAACTCGTTGTGGGCGTTGCGAGAAACCACGGTTCGCCCCCGGGCGATGCCCTCGACCCATTTGTCGTAAGTCAGTTGGCCGTCTGGAATCCGGACGTAGGTCAGCAGGGTTCCGAGAGGCTCCGTGTCATTGCAGGAATAGTCCGTGCCCGCGGCCAGACCCGGGCGAAAGCCGGTGTTGAGGATGCGGTAATAGGCTTCGAGCGCCGAATCACTTCCGCGCACGTCTTCCATCAGGAATGAGGAAGTTCCCAGCGCGGTTTCCACCGGGTATTCCAGCGGCGCGCAGCAGTCCAGCGACTGCGGGATGCCGTCGGGCGGCGGATAGAATCCCTGAGGCAGGTACTGCATGTGCGCGAATCCGCCAATGCCCCCATGCTTGATGGCCCAATCAAAGATCGGGTAGGTGTATTCCGCATAGGGTTGCCCCCCCTCATGGAGGCCCAGAAGAATCAAGTGGCCACCGATCATCTTCCTCTCGAACGTGACACCCTCCGGGTCATAGTGCCATTCCGCATCCCAATGGAGAATACGCTGGGGGGTGGAAGCCGGGTTGTCCTTTCCGGTAATCAGCGGGATGTCTTGATCGGCATACTTGATCTCGCCGTTGCCGATGTCAGAGAGCATGGACACCACGGCCAGGTTATTCACCTTCATCATTTCCAAAAGCTGCTGCGGGCTAAGCATCTCTTTTTCATTGGAACGCCCGCAACCAATGCCGCGATGGACGTGCGCGTCACCGGCAAACCAGCCGGGCGGCTCCGGTCCAGGGGCGGATTGCGCGAAGGCGGGCGGGGCGAGCGCACTGGTTAGGAAACAGAGCAAGAAGCCTGCGATGGCGAGCGCTCTTCGCGCCATTCGAAACCTGGTTAAAGTTGATCCACGACCCATTTTTCACCTTCCTTTCCGGCAAAGCAGCGCCGCGACGCAGTTACTGCCAGGTGCGGCACAGCGTCAGCTCCGCAGCGTCGCTCCGGGCCGCAATCCGCCGCCAGCCCGGCCGCCCCACGTGGCAAAGTTGCCGGGTAGCAAAAGAGCCCTTCTGGGACGCAGCGACAGGGCTGGCGCTGCAAAACAGGCCATAGTAGCAGAGCCGGTTCGCAGGCCATTATATGCTCGTTTCGAAATCATGCATGCCTTTCATTGTTCAGAAAGGAATGGGTTAAGGAGGTCGAGGGCTCACGCGAGCGCACGGGAGTTCGCCAAGGAAGGCACGCGGCTTGTGGTCACCAACCTCAATCCGCCGGGGGCGCGCCCGGGTTGGCATGACGCCCATCTCGGCGCGCGTCCCAGCGTATGGCGGAGCAGAAATCCAACTGCGTGGGCCCTTCCAAGAGAATGCCAATTATGTGCAACAGTTTGCACCTTAGCCATTACGATTGGAAAGCAACTCTCGATTCGTGCGAGTAAGGTGCGTTTTTTCTACTATTTGAAACGGCTCAAGTAAACCTCGTCTATGGCATATGCAGTGCCCAAATGGGGATTTGATGACATAAGTGTTGTTGGAGCTGTTGGAGCTCCCGAGCCCGGAACGTTCGCTCTATTGGGGTGCGGCCTTCTCAGCTTGCTTGGTATAGCCAGACGGAAAGTCCTTCATCGTTAAGCCGCAGATCACTGATTCAATTCTTGCCGCGAAGCCGGGCGGGTGAAAGGTCCCGCCCCTTCCGGTTTCTTCAGCAAACATCCGGCAAAGAGGGTTTGAGCTTCTACCCGGCTGCAAGGGTGGGGCGGAACCTGTCCCGGCAAGCCTGAATCCGGGAGCCCTGCCGCAATCTCCCCCTCACCCGTCCTTCGGACCTTCCCTCCCCGGCGCGGGCGGGTGAGAGGGGGCGCTTCGCGAAGGGCCCCTACCGGTTCATTCACCTCCCCCCCGCCAGCTGGGGAGAGGGTTGGGGTGAGGGGGAAGCTCTTCAGCACGGCGGGGTTAAAACGGCGCACCTCCACCACGACAACACGGTTGTCGGTCAGAGGCGCAGCCCCGCCAGGTGTTTACGAAATAGATAATCCACTAAGAAACAGTAATACGGAGAGCAACAATTTCGCAATGCTGCAAGCGCACAAAGGTCCCGGCACAAATGAATAATCCTTCCGCAATTGAGAAGAAGATTGCATACTCTCCCCGAATCCTTGGGGCGGAATTCGAGTGGTTAGGCACATTCTAAACGAGATAGTAGTGCGCGAGAGTTTGGCCCGAAAATTGCAGCTAAAGCATTGGAGGCTTCTAATGAACCAAGGGACAACCACCGCGAATGTACATCGCAGTAAATGGATCTTGCTTTTGTTGGCAACCGTACTCATCTTCCTGGCAGCACCGTCAGCCTCCTTTGCTTCTGGCGGGATCTACTGGAACAACCTCTCTTGGGATGGTTCGGGGATGAACGTCGGTGACTGCCTGGCGAACCAGGGCGGTTGCGCGGGGTTGGTCGCGGGCGCTCCGGGGGCACAGCCGTTTTGGCAACTCTCCGGCGGAGCCGCTGATCCGAATTTCTATTTGACTTCCAGCGTGCCACTTACTTTCACTTTCGAATTGGCGAAAGCCGACAACACGAGCTCCGACACCTTCGGCTGGTACGACCCCTCAAATCCTACAACCTTGCATGTGCTGTTCCTAGGCACCGCAACCCCTGGAACCACACAGACGTTGCCGGCGGGTAGCTACGGGTTCTATCTAACTGATTCCACCGTACCCGATACCTGGTACACACAATCATTGCTGAATCTGTCGGGTGAACAATCTGACCAGCATTTTGTGGTTTTCGACCCGGTCTCCTCTTATTGGATTGGGATGGAAGACATGCCGTTTGGCGATTCGGACAAAGACTACCAGGACATGCTGATTAAGGTAACCCCCAGTGGTTCCGGCCTCAGTTTGACGGGCACCCAGGGAGGCGAGTGGCAGCCCTGGTCGACTGTTCCTGAGCCGGGCACGATCAGTCTCTTGGTCATCGGGCTAGTCGGAGTAGCGTTCAAGCGGCGCAAGTCAGTTCGTTAGTCCCTCCTCTTTGTGTGCTTTGTGCTCACACTCGTATCCCACCTACGGTGGAGGCACAAGGCACACTTTTCAGATACAGAACTCACTTTTGACACGATCCTCAAAGGCGCGGTGCACCGTTGCACCCTCGCAGGGTTACGCAGGCATTGGCCGGCGGGGAAACATCACGACGACGGTATTCCCCGCGCCTCAGAGTGTCGGGAGTTTACGCCTGGTACGGCCATCGAATGATACAATGAAGCGGCTCGCTTGGAATCCCAGGCGCGGGCGTGCCCCTGCGACGGGAATCGGGCAACTGAACCCACGGTTATAATACCGAGATCGAGGAGCAGACATGACACAACGGAAAGCCGGCCACGAGTTTATTCGGGAATTGCTCACCAAGACGGCAGGAAAGAGAATCCTGCTGCTGACAGTGCTTTCGCTTGCTGTCCTCCTGCTGGTCAATGGGTCCGGGGCAGCGAGAGGGGCCCGCACCCAAGGAGCGCTCCTGATCCTGGCAGGGGTCGCGGGCGGTTTTCTGATGATGGCCGCGGAGGGATCGGAGCGGGTTGTGGAGGCGGAGAAATTCGTCCTCAGGGACGAAAAAGGGAACGCCGCCGCCGTACTCGGCATGACCCCCAATGGGCCGAGCCTGAGCCTCTATGACGCAGAGGGGAAAAGGAGATTGGCGGTCGGTCTGGGCTCCAGTGGACCCGCTTTCGTCCTCTTCGATGAGAACGGCAAGTTACAATCCTGGCTGTATACGACGAAAGACCTGGCCGGACTCGTCGTGCAAGGAGGCCAGCCCCAACAGCGCACGGAAATAACCGCTTCCGCGACGGGAACGAACCTCGCCTTGTTCGATGCGAATGGAGAGGCGCGAATCCGACTCAACCTGCAAGGGGACGAGCCCTCGCTGCGCCTGCGCGACGCCGCCGGCAAAGCCCGCCTGGCACTGGGAGTTGAACAGATGGGACCTGTCTTCGCCTGCTACGATGCGAACGAGAAGCGCCGAGCGGGCCTCGCCGTGACCAGTGATGGACCAGCTCTGGGCCTCTGCGATGCCGAAGGGAGAATCCGCGCCGGATTGGCAGTCAACCCGGCCGGTCCCGCCTTGGTCCTGCTGGACCCCCAGGAGAGAATCCTTTTCAGTGCGCCTTGAGATCCGTCCACGCCCCGCGTGCACACCGGCGCCGCATCCATCATGCTGCCCATTACACCGTGGGTACCAAGTGGCGCAGCGCGGCGGAGCCGCAAATGAAAGTCAAAACGCAAAGCGCAAAACTCAAAGCCGGGTGTGCGGTGCGGGAGAGCCACAAAGGAAAATCAAAAGGCAAATAGCAAATGGCAAAGAGCAAAAGTGAAAAGCCGTACATCCACAAATCCTTGCCAAAAAAACAAGAAACTACGACCTGGCAATGCAGAGAAGCCACACCCGATGGACCCTCGCCGGCACGGGGTGTGCCGATGAAAAGGGCCGCCTCTCCGCCCGTGCCGTCATTCCCGCGGAAGCGGGAATCCACCCTGGTCGCCAGGATCGGTACCGGGTGGCGAGGGTCACGGCAGGGAGACTTTCCTGCAAAGGCTTGCCGCGAAGGTGCAAGCCTTTGCACTTGTAACTCAGCAAACACTCCCCTGATGCCTGTAACTTACTGATTTCATTAACAATAAAATAGTCGCAGAGTTGGAAGTAGACGTGCAAGTTCTTTGCTGAAGAAATCCACGGGGTAGCTCTGTCGACCAGGGACAGCTCAAACTAACCAGGGCTCTGGTCAGGCGAAGGAGCTACGAGAGAGGCGACATGAGGCTTACGCGCGTTATGGTTTTGCTTGCATTCCTTCTAATGGCTACTGGCGCCACATTCGCCAGCACAGTTGACGTTGGCGCAAGTGGCTACAACGGGAAAAGTTGGGCCAATGAAAACGATTCGGATGGATATCAGCAACTGGCCCAGCAGTTCACACTTAACCAGTCCTCCGACATCACCAGCATCTCGCTTGCTGGACAGTCGGGGACCGGCACCTACGACTACGAGATCTCGAATTCACTGACCGGCGGCACCGTCTACTGGTCCGACAGCCTGACCAACCCCAGCGGGCCCAGCTTCTCCGGGCTCGACCTCAACCTGGGTGCGGGCACCTACTACTTGCTGTCGCTCGCACAGTACCCCGCGACCGGCGGGTGGAATAGCTCGAGTTCAGTCGTGGAAATGGGTGGAACCGTGCAGCCTGGGTTCTGGTATGTGAACGGCCTGGGCGGTACATGGAGTTACGTCAGCAGCAATAACGTCTATACACCGCTGCAATTCGACATTTCTGGAACCACAGGTGGGCAGACCGTCCCTGAGCCCGCCAGTATTGTCCTGCTCGCCAGCGGCCTCGTCAGCCTCGGCGCCGCCCTGCGACGGAAGTTGCGCTGAAAGGCTCTGAGCAGTGCAGGTAGGGCCACCCCGTGGGGTGGCCTAGGCCGGGGCAAGCCCCGGCCCTACAAGGCTAAAGACCGCCCGCCGGGGCGGTTCTTTCTTTTTCGGGGGGGAGCCACCCGCGCTGCCGTTGGTCGCGGCTCGGGAAGCATCCCCACGGAGTTGCCCCGCGCTCATTCCGCTGCTGCCGCAACGAGCGGAGGATCTGCGTTGCGCAAGGCGAATAGCCCGGATTTCTCGCCACGGGTCTGGAAGGGCGGGGCTTTACAGGCTGCGGAAAAACCCAGTTTGGTAACGGTATTGCATCGAATGAGGCATGCGAGGAGATGATGAGAAGCAACCAGCGATGTTCAGTTACATCACCTTGGAGCG
>Ga0116116_1000704_pt1 | contig 32269 bp, 28 predicted proteins | sample June2015DPH_10_1_FD_89722 | JGI IMG/M metagenome (GOLD analysis project Ga0116116, IMG submission 89722) | Peatland microbial communities from SPRUCE experiment site at the Marcell Experimental Forest, Minnesota, USA - June2015DPH_10_150 | ecosystem: Environmental > Terrestrial > Soil > Wetlands... | reverse complement strand
TTACTGAAAACCCATGCAGATCCTTCGCTGCTGCTCAGGATGACAGTTTGAGTGATGGGTTCTCCTCATCGAGTTTCTGCCCATCATGGGCAGCCGAAAGGCTGTCAACGCTCAGGATGACAGTGCAACGGACAGGGCGGCGGATGGCGTGGCTGAACCGCTGCCCTTCCGACTGCTCGGTGAGAACAGATCGGCTTGTTGAGAAATGCCGGTTAGACATCCCTGTTGTTGAAAGCTCAAGGTCAATGGAATTACAATGCCAGAACCTTGATGTGATATTGATACGTGCGACGTTTAACGGAGACTTTCCATGGCCTTGATTCAGTTCACGAAGAACCATTCGGATCATTCGACAGACAAGGGATATCAGTTCGAGTTCTTTTGCGACCGCTGCGGGAACGGGTTTATGACCGCCTTCAAGCCCTCCATGACGGGCTATGCGGGAAGCGCGCTGCGCGCGGCCGGCGACCTGTTCGGCGGCGTCTTCGGCCGCGCCAGCTCAGGCGCCTACGAAATTGAACGCGCCGTCCAGGGGACCGGGCATGACAAGGCGTTTCAAGAAGCCGTCGAGGAAGTGAAGCCCAACTTCCGCCAGTGCCCCAAATGCACCAAATGGGCGTGTCTCACCATGTGCTGGAACCAGAAGCGCGGCCTTTGCTACGACTGCGCCCCCAACATCGAAACCGAAATCGCCGCGGCGCAGTCACAAATCGCGGTCGAGCAGGTGCAGGAAAAACTTCATCAGCAGGACTTGACCAAGGATCTCGACTTGACTTCCGAGGCCGCGGCTCTCTGCCCCAGTTGCGGGGCGCGTACGCAGGGCGCCAAGTTTTGCCCCGAGTGCGGCAAGCCGCTCCACCCCAAGAATGAGTGCCCCCGCTGTGGGACGAAGTTTGAAGCGGGCGCGAAGTTCTGTCCGGAGTGCGGCCAGAAGATCGCCTGAACCCCATGCCCAATTTCTCCGGGAAGTTTCAGTACCTCGATCCCAGCGGCTCCGCCCTCCAGGCGGGGCCGTGCCGGGTGTCGTTTGAGGCCGAGACCCTCACGCTCACGCCCGCTTCCGGTGCGCCCCTGGCCTTGGACTTCGGCGACGTCGACGTTTTCCTCCCCGGGGAATATGAACTCACCCTGACCCTCTCGACCGGCAGGAGAATTCTCCTGAACCAGTTCGGCAAGACCTTCCAGAACCTTTCGCACGATCTGCTGGAAGCCTACCGCCAGCGTCTGCTTGAGTGCCTGCTGCTCGAGGACCTGGAAGAAATCACCCGTTTCGACGGTTGCGTGCATCTGGAATCGCCGGCGCGCACTTTTTCGAGTCCGGCGGAAATCCGGCTGTACAAAAGCAATCTCGCCGTGTTGCCGACCCAGGCGACGGGTCTGCAATGGCGCCTGGCCGATATCGATGCGATCAACTTCGACGAATCAACTTACGCTGTGACCGCGGAATCCGCGGGCGAGCGCCTGGTCATCACCAAGCTCGCCAAGCGCACCGAGGAGTTTCGCGAGCGGCTCACCCAGGCCAGCGAGGACATCACCGAACAGAGCGCCCGGACCGTTCACGACCTCTTCCCCTTTCTCAGCCCCGATCAGTTCCAGCAGGCTGCCACGCTGATGAAAGAAGGCCGCGCGGCGCCGCTTGCCCGGCTGCGCGCCATTCACCCCATGGTTGAGCAGGCGCTCTCCACCAACGTCGTGGATGCTACGCTGAAGCCTTACTTCGAGGCCCTGCTCGCCCATGTGCCGGCGGGAAATTACTACGCGGGTTTCAAGCTGCTACGCAAAGACGAGAATGGACCGGAGCAGGAAGAAAAAGCCGACTCGATCGATGCGGCGGAGGCAACATCAGAAGACGCAGCCCCGGACGCGGAAGCTGAAGGCACCGCCGAAACTCCAGCGGAGCCCGAACCAGAACCGAGCGTGGAAGAAAAAACAACTCCCATCCTGCACTGGTTCTTCCTGCCGTTGGCAGCGAAGCCCGGCGCGAAGTTACCCGGCAACCTCGTGGCCTGGGAGGCCACTTCGCGCTCCGGCCGGGCGACCTATTTCTTCCGGCTGGTGCCGCCGGAGCAGGCAGCGCAGTTGCAGGACCCGTCGAAAAGCCCGGAGCTTATCGAAGCCGCGATTCGGCAACTGAATCGGGCTATCGTCCTGCTCAACTTTCGGCGCGAACCCATTTACCTGCCCGATGATTCCCTCCAGATCCAGCCCCGCTTCCACCGCTACGCCATTGCCTGCCGCAAGCTGCCGGAACTCGTCCGCCTGCGGTCTTCCTTCCTCGGCCGCGCCATCCACACCACCCCCCAGGCCTGGCAGAAACAGTTCGAGGCTTATCTTGCCAAAGCGTGAGTCAGCCACTCACCTATTGGTGCTCGATGGCGAGGAAATCGTGGTACTCATCGATGCTTACCTTGTCGGGATGAACCGGCAGCGTGACCTCCCCTTGAGTGCTTGTCGATCCCTTGATCTTGAGGAAGCCCAAGCGCTGCGGATTTCCGCCCAAGGTCAGGTAGATCGGAACGCGCGATTCAAACTGATCCGAAACGCCCGCTTGCGTGAGGGACATGTGCAAAACGGTTTTGCCACTGTCGCCGGGCTGGAGCGTGTATTTGAACTCCAATTCCGGAACTTCCATACCATAGACCCACTGGTTGAAGAACCAGTCCATGGACCCAGCCACGTATTTCTCCGTGATGCGCTGGAAATCCGCAGTGGAGGCGTTGCGATTCGCGAAGCTGGTCACGAGTTCGTGCATCATGGCTATGAAGCGCGCATCGGGCTCAGGCTGTCGAGGATCTTCAAGAAGCGCGCGAAGCATCTCCAGGACGTAGGCCCCCTTGTAGTAGATCAGTTCCGTCGAGGTTCGCGGTTCCAGGTGGGCATTCAACTGGTAATTCAGGTAGAGCGGCCCCACATCAACCGGCCGATGTCCCTCGGGGTTTTTCGAAAGCAGCCATTTGCGTTTCAGGTCCCAAAAAGCGCGGAAATCCTTGGGGTGAAGTTTCTTCAAATAGAGGGCGGCGGAAGATTCGGCAAACCCTTCCGACATCCACTGGTCGCGATAGGTCTTCCAGCCTACGGCGTGGCCCCACCATTGGTGAGCCATCTCGTGAACTGCAACGAGGTTGTAAAACTCCCGTTTTTCCGCGCTGTCCGCCAAATGAAGCTGATGCTGCGTCGTCCCATCGAGCAGAGAATCATAAGGAAGAAAGATGAGCGTGGGCCAACTCTCCCCGTAGCCTCGTATCGGCTGCTCGGTTACGGCTATCGTTTTGAAGGGGAGCTTTCCGAAGTAGTACTGGAAGAGCTTGAGCGCCTGAAAGCTGATATCCGCTGCGTATTGTGTGTTCGCAGAAGTGCTGAACCCGCCCCTGGCAATGCCGAGCTGGCCGTCGAGATTCCTGGGCCCACCGATGCCGCTCGAAAGCTCCGCCATATCGATGGCGCTCGACAAACCTTTCAACTCGTCGGGAATCTCCTTGCCACCGTACGCGGTCACAGTCAAGTCCGAGTCGGAGTGACTTTTCTCCACAAAATCGCCATAGTTGAAGCCTACGACACTCAACGGAACATCCGAATCCCAGTTAGTCTCGAGGCCCTCCTTATCCTTTCCCGACTTCACCAGCCGGCCTGTGCCCACAAACTGGAATTTCTTGGGCGAAAGGAAATGGAGCGTATAGCGAGTCCGGTCATCAAAGGCGCCGAAACTCGGGAACCAGGACTCGCGCGCCGTGACATAGTAGAGCCCCGACCCGCGCTGGTGCACGATGCGGCTCTCGTGGGAAGAGTCCTCGTCGTAAGCGATCTTGAGGGAGTAGGCTTTCCCGGCCGTCGCCGGCTCAGACAGGATCACCCAGGGGTCGCTGTCCAGGTTGCGGGCTTCCTGGAGGAAGGCCAGCTTCTTGCCCTGGGCGTCCTGGAGCGACGAAATCCGGAGCACGCCACTCAGGCTGAGCGGCAACACGCGCGCCGTGCCTCCCGGCACCTCGAGATCCATGTCAGCCGTCGCGGAAAGGCGATTGTCCTTCCCGATCTCGGCGTCAATATTTTCCTGGCGGCAATGCGCGAGCAAGGTGCGATGCTCCGGCCAAGCCGTGTGCGCGTACTCCTCCGACCGGTGAAAACCCGCCCACCACTCGAAGTACTCGTTGCGGTTGTAATGGATCAGCATGACTTCTTCATCGTTAGCGAAGCCCGGCAGCAGCAAAGGATCGCGGTTCCAACTGATGTGATAAAGCAGGTCGCCGTGGTGATGGCCCTTGAAATCCGCCAGGAATAATCCTTGGCTCGAAGGATCCGTCAGGTCAGCCAGCATGCGCGCCGCGAGGTTGCGCATCACCAGGTTTCCCTTTTGTTCGTTTTCCCACCAGTCGTTAAAACTCTCTCTGTATTTCTTCTGGGCGGCCTCAAAGGCATGCGTCGCTGTCGGGGCGCTGGCGCCCGGACGAATCTTTACCAGCTTCTGCAATTGCTCCCAGGAATCGTCGGTGAAGAAAAATACCGCCTCCTTGAATTCATCCTGGAGGACGGGGCCACCGGCGAAGCGTGCGATCTGGTGTTGCAGGGCGGACGTCGGTGGCTTCAATTGAATCTTTCCCTGCCCTTCAAAGTACGCGGCCAAAACGCGGCCCGCGACCGGCTGGGCAAAAGTGAGATGGCCGTCGACAAGGGTGAAGGTTGCGGCGTCACGTTGCCACTCGACATTCTCCGTAATCGCCCATTGTTCGCTCCCGTGCAAGGCCCGGAGCTGGGCATAGACTTTCAGCAAATCCTCCGAAGGCGCGGTGGGCAGATCGGCCGCCCTCGCGCTAGCATAAAGACTGAGACACAGCAGGAGCATCCAGAGTCGCGTCCACATGAGTGCAGCCTCCCGTGAGATGACGCACGGCACTACCCGATGCAAAGGGAGAGTAACTAACCATCCAATGGGCCCCAGCCTAGCTCTTCCCGAAATGAGAGTCAACCGGTGTGCGATTTCGCTCCCAACGCCTGGGCGTTTATCATCCCCGTGGGGCCGCGCTGCGACTGGGTTGCGCCGTCCGGTGACGCAGCGGCTTCTTGAAGAAATGGCCGCAGGCTCCTAAAACCCCCGCGCCAGGCGTCAATCCGCTATCCTGCGAGAACCCGTGGGAATCATCCGGGAACCTTTTAGAAACCGTGCCTTTGGCATAGAATGAGGTTTACGTCTTGGGGGATTTAGAGGTGACTTACCGATTTCAGGCCACAGGCGTGCAACAATCGCGCCTTTGCGCCGGAGGGTGACCAGGTTTATGCCGACAAAGCAAGTCTTGATCATTGGCGCCGGGCCGTATGGTTTGGCCTGTGCCGCCCAGGCGAAGTACCTGGGAATCGACTATGCGGTTCTCGGCGCGCCGCTGGAGTTCTGGCAGCACTCCATGCCCGACGGCATGTTTCTGCGCGCGGGCTCCACTTGGCATATCGATCCGGCCGGAATCTACACCCTCAACCGATTTCTCGATTCCAAGGGTCTAAGGCCGGAGCAAATCGACCCCCTTCCGGTGGGCTTGTTCATCGAGTACGTTGACTGGTTCGTCAAAAAGCTTGGCCTCGACACCATCCCTTCCTACGTTCGCCGATTGGAGCGGTGCGAGGGCGGGTTCGATGTCTTTCTCGACAAGGGTGAGATGGTGACCGCCCGGAATGTAGTGGCGACCCCAGGCCTGAGCTTCTTCCGCCATCATCCCGCAGACCTCGTGAGCAAGCTGCCCCCGGGCCGCTACACGCATACGTGTACGATGGTGAACTTCGAACCGCTCGAGGGCCTGCACTGCCTCATCATCGGCGGGGGCCAAAGTGCCTTCGAATGGGCTGCGCTGATGACTGAAGCCGGTGTGGCGGAGGTCCACCTCTCTTATCGTCACGACACACCGCAGTTCATTCCTTCCGATTGGGCGTGGGTTGATCCCCTGATGGAAATGGCTGCCGCCGTCCGTGGGTGGTTCCGCCATCTGCCCGCGGCGGAAAGAGAATCCATCGAAAAGCGCTTTCGGATAGAAAGCCGCCTGAAACTCGAACCGTGGCTTGCGCCGCGCATCCGTAAGCCCAGCATCAACCTCTGGCCGCATACGAGTGTTGAGTCATGCAAAGTCTCATCCAACGGAAAACTGAGCGTGCGCCTTTCCGGCGGTACGACGGTGGCGGTGGATCACATCATTCTGGCCACCGGCTATCGCGTGAATGTGCAGCAGGTGTCTTATCTCTCCTCGACAAGTATCCTCCCCCGCCTGAAAACCCATGACGGCTTCCCCGCTCTCGACGAGGATTTTCAAACGAGCGTGCCGGGCCTGTTTTTGACGGGGCTCGCTGCCACCCGCGACTTTGGACCTTTCTATGGATTCGTGCGGGGCTGCCCTACCGCAGCCAGAATGATCATGGAGCGCATCCGCACCGGGTTGAAATGAGGTTGGGGAGGATGTGCGCTCGGAGGCCCGCTGAAACCACCCCACGCGCGCAGTTGTCCGGGAAGAATGCCACTCCAGGCAGACGGAACGGGCGCAACCGGAAAGGATCGCGGGCGCGACGTGGCCCCTCCAGCGGACCGCGCGCGAAGGGGGTTAGGGATTCTTGCGCGCCGGGGAATCCAAAACGCGTTTGCGGTACGAGTCGAGCGCCTCGGGCGCGCGCTTGGACATCCACTCGGCGTACTTGTCCGCCAAGGTCTCGAGATTCTTGAACAGGTAGGGGTTCTTGTTCTGCTCGCGCATCTCGAGCGCCACGGGCTTGGCGCGCTCCCAGGTCAGCCAGAGCTCAGTGGTGTTCTCGAAGAAGAATTCTTCCTTGATGAGTCCGTGCAGGACAATGGAAGCCGCCATATCCCAGTAACTGATGGCCATGCGGAAGAAGGCGTTCTGCTCGGAGCCCGGCGGGCACACCTGGATGAACTCTGCCAGGGACTTTGCGCGAAATTCCCGCGCCAGCCACTCGCGCGCCTGGCGCAGCCTGGCTTCGCGCCGCAGATCGTAAAGCCGCAGCAACAACTCCGCATCGTAGTTGTCCGGATGCTCTTTCATCAGATCCTCCCTGAACACCGGCCCTGGATGGCGCCAACGGGCAAGCCGGAGTCAATGCCACCAGGCTCCGCCCCGTGGACAGGCGGCCATCTTATCACGGATTCGAAAGCACTCCCACGCCTGACCCGGGCCCAAGTCTTGACTGCCAACCAACTCCCCAAAAAAAGCTGAACGGCCCCCGCGAATTCCTGGCCCTCGGCTGCATCAGCCCGCCGCACGCCCCTCAATGCATGCCCGATCGGTTACGCGGAGGCATCGGGAGGAATAAGTTCCGCCAGCAGCGCCTGGACTTGCCGCTCGATCAGATCGCGCGCGTTGCGGAAACTATCGATGCCCCGGGCGTACGGGTCAGCGATATCCCATTCCACAACGCGGCCTCTAAAACCGGCGGGCACGGGGCATTCCACCTCGCAGCCCATTCCCACGACGACGTCCATCTCTGCTACCGGCACGTCGCGAAGGCCCTTCGACCACTGCCCGTCGAGGGAAACCCCCTTTTCGCGCATGACGGTGTAAGTATCCGCGGTGATCTCGCCCAGGGGATGCGAGCCGGCGCTCGACGCTTGCACCTTCCCACTACCAAAGTGGTTCGCCCAGGCCTCGGCCATCTGACTGCGGCAGGAGTTGCCGATGCAGACGAAGAGAATCTTGAGAGGATGGTTGGAGGTCGGAGTCATGGGGTTATCGGGTGATTGGGTGATGGAGCGATTGCCGGGGTGCCCGTGGCTTCAGCAGGGGTTCTCATTGACTTAATCACTCCAGCACCCAATTACTCAATGGCTGAATCGCCCGATCGCTCAATCGCTAAGTTTCTTCAAAAAGTATCGATGGATAGTTTCGTCTTCCGTTAACTCAGGATGAAACGTCGCCGCCAGGATGTTTCCCTGCTCGACCAGGACGGGCAGGTCTCCGCAGCGGCCCAAAACGCGTACGCCTTCGCCCACGCGCCGGATGATGGGCGCACGGATGAAAACCATCTCCACGGGGCGATCGGCAAGCTCCGGGCACTCGCCCGCTCGCACGGAGCTATCAATCTGACGGCCGTAGGCGTTGCGCTCAATGGCAATGTCAATTAAGCCTAATCTCTCCTGCGTGGGGTTCAGCACTTCCTTTGCCAGCAAAATCGCCCCCGCGCAAGTGCCGAAAACCGGCTTTCCCTTGGCCGCGAAATCCTGGATGGCGGAGCCCATGCCTTCGTTGTCGAAGAACTTCAGCATGGTTGTGCTCTCGCCGCCGGGCATGATGAGCCCACCGACTTCTTCCAGGTCTCGAACGTGCTTCACAAACTTCCACGGCGCCCGGATGCGGTCCAGCATCTTCGCGTGCATCGCAAAGTCGCCCTGAATGGCTAGAATACCGACGGGTTTGTGGCCGTTGTTCATGGAAGGAATCAGCTATCAGTCGTCCGTCGTGGGCTGCGCCCCCTACCACCCGCGCGTTTGCAGCAACTCCTTGGGATCAAGTTTCTGGACATCGATCCCGCGCATCGGCAGCGGAGTCCTTTCAAACCTGCACGTACTTGGTGGTCGAAGCCGGCTCCGGGAGGGGATCGCCATGTTCCCGCATGCTGGAGACATGAAGCTCCACAGCCTCGCGAATTAGCTGCAAGGCCTCCTCGCGTGTTTCCCCCACGACGGCGCAGCCGGGTAGATCCGGCACGTAGGCACCGAAACTGTTCCCACCTTTTTCGATAACGACAAGGAATTTCATCAAGGCTGTTGTCCATTCAATCCCGGTCACCGCCTGCGGGCTTATTGCCGCAGCCGCGCGCCCTACTGACTTCTGACTCCTGGCTCCTGGCTCCTGACTTCTTCCCGCTTACCATCCCCGCGTCTGCAGCAACTCCTTGGGGTCAAGTTTCTGGACGTCGAGGCCGCGCATGGCTTCGCCGACTTCCGCGGAGCACTCGGCCACGACTTGTGGCTCGGTGAAGTGCGTGGTGGCGCGCACGATGGCTTTGGCGCGCTGCGCAGGATCCGAGGACTTGAAAATGCCTGAGCCCACGAACACCGCCTCCGCGCCAAGCTGCATGACGAGTGAGGCATCGGCCGGCGTGGCAATCCCACCGGCCGAAAAGTTCGGCACCGGCAGCTTGCCGTTCTGGCTGACCCATTTCACCAAATCGTAGGGCGCGCCGAGCTCCTTGGCTTTAGCCATCAGTTCCTCTTCGCGCCGCGTAGTCAACTGGCGAATCTCGCTGGTGATGGCACGCAGGTGGCGTACGGCTTCCACAATGTTCCCCGAACCCGCTTCGCCCTTGGTGCGGATCATCGCTGCGCCTTCGCCAATGCGCCGCAGCGCTTCGCCCAGGTTGCGCGCCCCGCACACGAACGGCACTTTGTACGACCACTTGCTGATGTGGTGCTCCTCGTCGGCGGGTGTCAGCACTTCGCTTTCGTCGATGTAATCCACGCCCACGGCCTCGAGCACCTGCGCCTCCGCAAAGTGGCCGATGCGCGCCTTGGCCATGACCGGAACTGTGACCGCTGCCATGATTTCTTTGATGATTTTGATGGAGGCCATGCGGGCCACGCCGCCTTCCTTACGGATGTCCGCTGGCACGCGCTCCAGCGCCATCACGGCCACGGCGCCCGCGTCTTCGGCAATCTTGGCCTGCTCGGCGGTCGTGACGTCCATTATCACGCCCCCCTTGAGCATTTCCGCCAGACCCACTTTCAATTTCATTTGCTGATCATATTCCCACATGACATTACTCCTTCTCAGGATAAGGATTCCTCAGCCGCAGCCCGAGGCCTTCTGAAGACCTCCGCCTGGACCCGAGATTCAGAGGAGCGCCACGCTCGCGCCGGACGGCGCAGGGCGCCTCCCCTTCTTCGCGCGGCGCAACTCCGCTCTCAGCAGCTCGCCCAGGATCGCAATGCCCTTCTCAATTTTATCATCGGGCAGAGCGGTGTAGCACAATCGCAACGCGTTATGTTTGGGGTTTTGGAAATAGAAATAGCGCCCCGGCGCAAAAATCACGCGGCGCTCCCGCGCCTTGACGAGCAACTCCGCCGCATCCAGGCCCGCCGGCAATTCCACCCAAACGGACATGCCGCCTTCGGGATAGCTTACGCGCACTTCGGGCGGGAAGTGCCGCTCGCTGGCGCGCCGGAGCACGTCTTGTTTGTGTTGGTAGACCTTGCAAGTCTTGCGGATCCATTTGTCAAGCCAGCCGCGGCAGCCCAATTCCTGGACCACGGCTTGCCCGAGCAGGTTGGTGTGCAGATCGGCGCGCTGCTTGGCCCAGCGGAGACGCTCGATCACCGGCCGCGAGGCCACAATCCAACCCACGCGCAGGCCCGGTAACCCAACCTTGGAAAAGCTGTTCAGATAGATGACCAAACCGGCGGTGTCGAGGGCCTTCAGGGGAGGAATGACGCGGCCGCGATAACGCAGGGCCCCGTACACGTCGTCCTCGACAATGGGAACCTGAAAGCGCATCGCGAGTTCCAGCAGGCGCTGGCGGGCCGCAAGCGGCATGCTGTGTCCCGTCGGATTCTGGAAGCTCGGGCTGCAGAAGATGAGTTTGACCCGCGTCGAATCGAGCAGCGCCTCAAGCGCATCGAGATCCATGCCTTCCGCCGTGACGGGAACGCCCAGCAGCCGGACTCCAGGGGCTTCGAAGACATTCCAGAGACCGGTGTAGGTGGGGTTCTCGCAAACCACCGTCTCGCCGGGGGAAACCAGCGCGCGGCGCAGCAGATCGAGCGACTGCTGGCAGCCGTGGGTCACCAGAATCTCGTCCAACTCCACGGGAATGCCGTCGCGCCGCAGGCGGGTCTGCAAGTAGGCTTTGAGGGGCAGGTACCCGTCGGTGGAACCGTATTGGACCAGGCGGCCGCCCTCGCGCCGCAACACGGCGTCAGCGGCCCGGCGGACCAGATCGGGAGGCGTTAACTCCTCGGCGCCGTGGGCAGCGGCGAAGGAGATCACACCTTCCTCCACGGAACTGGCCATCAAGCGCCCCAAGGAATCGTCCCGCGGCTCATCCGGAAAGAAGTTCTCCCAGAAAAGATCCTGGGAGGGGCGGCGCGCCGGATCGCGAGGAGCGTGGAGCGTCTCCGCGAGCGGCGTCACAAAGGTGCCGCGGCCCACCGTGCCCTGGATGAGACCCTCCGATTCAAGATCGGCGTACGCGTTCCCAACCGTGGTCCGATGCACGCCCAGGTGATGGGCAAGGTCGCGGCTGGGGTCCAGCCGATCCCCCGCCTTCAGTCCGCCGCTCAGGATGCGTTGGCGGAGCTGGTCGCGAATCTGCACGTACAGCGGCTTGCGCAAGCTCGAATCCAGCGTGACGAGCATAGGGGCTCAACTCCTCTGGCCTGATGACCAGTCCAATTTATAACCAGATGGGAGAGTTGTAAAGAGCCAAGTAGGCCAATCCGGAGACGGGCCAATACCAGGGCTGTCCAAATTACGCTCGCTCCGGCGGGCGGCGACCTGCGGCTCGCCACGAAAGATGAAAATGCTCCGGGTGATTCCCCTCCTTGATAAGGAGGGGGCGAGGGGGTGGTTGACCGGCTCGATTTGTCCCGTGCCCCACCACCCCCTGCCCCCCTCCTCAGCCGAGGAGGGGAGCTGTTTTCATAACAGCAAGCGGCAAAGCCGCGCTCAGCGCTCGAGTAGTTGGGGAATTTGGACAGCCCTGGGCCAATACCGGCCGGGAACTCCGCAAACACTCCTTCGGGAGGCCAGTCATCGGTGGTCCGTAGTCCGTCGGGATTTGACTAACGGTCCTGCAGGAAGGGATTTGACTCGCGCTCCGCGCCGATGGTGGTGGGGGCGCCGTGGCCGGGGAAGACCGGCGTCTGGTCGGGAAAAATGAGCAGCCGCTGTCGAATCGAACGCAGGATTTCCTCCAGGGAACCGCCCCAGAGGTCCGTGCGGCCGATGCTGCCCTGGAACAGCGTATCACCGCTGAAGATCCTCTGATTCTCACCCGGCAAGTGAAGCGAAAGACTACCCGGAGAATGTCCGGGAGTGTGTAGGACCTCCAAGGTAAGCGCGCCGCAACGCAGCGTGTCACCCTCCTGGAGGAACTGGTCGACGTTGGCGACGCCGGGTGAGGGAACGCCCAGCCACTCTGCTTGCAGTGCAAGGTTTTGATAGAGCGGCAAATCGGCCTGGTGCATCACCACTCCGGCATCGGTGGCCTGCTGGAGCTTCTCGATCCCACCCACATGATCGATATGCGCGTGAGTGGCCACGATGTACTTCGCGTGCAGGTGATGCTGGGCGAGGACTCGCTGGACGCGGTCAATATCGTCGCCCGGGTCGATGACCACAGCTTCACCCGTGGCTTCGTCCCCCAGGATCGAGCAGTTGCACGCCAGCATTCCGACGGGAAAGATTTCGTGAATCATTTCTGCCTTTCGCCCGGGGAGCCAGCTTCGGCCGGCGCGCTAGTCGCTGTGCCTCTCCGGGCGCAGCAGCGGGAAGAGAATCACATCGCGGATGGAGCGCGAGTTGGTGAGCAGCATGGTGAGCCGGTCGATGCCAATGCCCTCGCCGCCCGTGGGCGGCATGCCGTAGCTAAGCGCGCGGATGTAATCCTCGTCGATGGCGTGGGCGGTCAGATCGCCCTTCTCGCGCAGGAACTGCTGGTACTCAAAGCGGTCGCGCTGCTCGGCCGGATCGTTGAGTTCGCTGAAGGCGTTGGCGATCTCCATGCCGCCGATGTACAGCTCGAAGCGCTCGACGAAGTTGGGATCCTCGGGCTTCTGCTTGGAGAGCGGGGAGACTTCGAGCGGGTAGTCGATGATGAAAGTGGGCTGAATCAATTGGCGTTCGGCCACCGCCTCAAACAGCTCGGCCAGGGCCGTGCCCGGCGCCTTGCCTTCCTCGCGGGGAAGGGGTTCGGCGCCGCTCGCCGGCTGGCTGGCCCATTCGTTATAGGTCGCGACCCAGCCGAAAACAGCCGAGGGCTCGGCCAAGTCGTCGAGCCTCGGCCCCGGGCCTGCGACGGCCGGCCAGAACTTCACCACCGCCTCTTTCATGGTAAACCGCTCAAATTTCGCAAACGAGATGCGCTCGCCGCCGTATTCGAACTCCACGCTGCCGAGCACGGTTTCGGCGGCGTGCCGCAGCAGGCGCTCGGTAAGCGCGATCATGTCGTGGTAGTCCGCGTAGGCCTGGTAAAACTCCAGCATGGTGAATTCAGGGTTGTGCTGCGTGGAGATGCCTTCGTTGCGGAAGTTACGGTTGATCTCATAAACGCGGTCGAGGCCGCCCACGATGAGGCGCTTCAGGTAAAGCTCCGGGGCGATCCGCAGGTAGAGATTGATGTCGAGCGCGTTGTGGTGCGTGACAAACGGCCGCGCCATGGCGCCGCCCGCCAAAGGCTGCATCATGGGGGTCTCAACTTCCAAATAACCCTCGGCCTCCAGGAAATCGCGGATGGCGCGCACCAACCGGCCGCGGCGCTCAAAGACCGTGCGGACTTCTTCATTCACCATCAAATCGACGTAGCGCTGGCGGTAACGGAGTTCGACGTCGGTGAGGCCGTGCCATTTTTCCGGCAGCGGGAGCAGCGCCTTGGCCAGGAACTGCAGGCGCTCCGCATGCACGGTGAGCTCGCCGGTCCGGGTGCGGAACAGATAGCCCTCCACGCCGATCAGGTCGCCGATGTCGAGAAGTTTGTAGAGCTCAAAGTCGCGTTCGCCGACGGCGTCCAGACGCACATAGATCTGCAGGCGCTTGCCCCCTCCGGCAAGGTGCGCGAAACCCGCCTTGCCGTGCGGGCGAACGGTCATGACACGGCCCGCGACGCGTACGGAAACCTTGGGCTCGGTGAGTGCTTCGGCCGTAAGCGCTCCGTACTCCGACAGGATGCGGGGAAGCGAGTGGGTGACATCATACTTGCGTGGATAGGCCTCGAACCCCAGGTCGGCAATCGCCTGGAGCTTTTTCTTGCGCTGCTGGACCAGATCTTGAAGTTCTTTCTCGGACACGCGGATCACCCACAACCTGCGAAGAATGTTGGAGCAAAGGCAAAACCCGCATTATAGGTGGCGGACGAAAACAGTGTCAAGGATAGCAGAGGGCGGGTAGTGTCTCAGTTTGCTGTAGCGGCGCTCTATGAGCGCCGGAATCTATTGAATCAAAAGCCGTCGGTCATAGACCGCCGCTACAAAAAACCCAAGTGACCCACTACCGGAGGGAGTGAAGCGTAACTCCGTCAAAGGGTTACGCCTTCGTGCCGGAACAGAGTGCTGCGGCGCGGCGCAGAAAGCCCAGGGCGCTCCCCTCCCCCCCGGCGTGGTGCCCCCGGCGGATCAAGGCGTCGGGCGGTAGGTTTTCCGCGGGGTTATCCTAGGTATTTCAAAGGGCGAGAGTTATTTCAATTTCCGGCTTGAAGCGGCGGCGGGAATTGCATATAGTATAATGGATGGGGTGGCTCTTTGGCGGTCTGATCCTCGCGACCGTAGGCTTTGTGGTGCACGGCGTCCTCGGCATGCACTCGTCCCCACAGCTTCAACGGGGAGGGTTGGTGCCCCTCCGCTCTGACCTGCATGCCATTTATCATCCTGTCGCGCAAGAAATCGAAGCCCATACCACCATCATGGGAATCACCCTAAACGACGCCTTCGGCGAGCGGGAGGCCCATCGACGGGAGATGGCATGGCTTGTCGTGGGTCTCGCCGAAGGGGAGTGGGAGCGGCTGAGGGAATTGGTAGTGGGCCTGCTGGACACCCTGGCCAATTACTTGCCGACCACCAACGTGGTCGTTCCGGTGCGCCGCGTAAGTGCCGACAACTTCAAATCGCGACCGGTGATGGACATCGTGGGCCTTTATGAGTTCCTGGACCAGGTGCTGTTCAGCTCCAAGCAGCGCTACTCTCTGCGATTGCGAGTGTTGTCTCGCACTTGCGCCATGCTGAGCAAGGAGTTCCGGCGCACTTGCCACGAGGGCGAGCGCGCGCAGGATTCTTCCCCCGAGGTGTGGAGCCGGTTGGATCTCTATTTCCACGATTTCGACTTGATTGCCAAGGAAACACTTCTTGCTTTCCGCTCGCTCCTCGCCTGCCAGTCCCCGGAAGGTGTCCGGGGGATGGCGGCCGACCTCCAGGACCTGCTGGACCGTGGCGTACGCGTTTCCGTCTCTGCCTCGAATGAGTAACCTTCCGTCCACCCGCCGCCATGGCGTTTGGCGTTGACTTCCCTCGACCGCCTCTCAATAATGAGCCCGCAGATTTTGCGAAACGAATGATCCCAAGCCTGCCCGGCTCAGGGGTCGGCCGGTCAGGGGTGGGAAACGGGGTTGAATCATGAAGCGACCATGGGCAAGGCTGATGTGCGGAATGGTAAGCGTTTACATGCTGGCGGTTCCGGCGGCTCGGACCGAGGAGCGGGGCGCTGCCAAGCCTTTCGATCTGATCGAATGGAATGGTGGAAAATTCCTTTATGGCGTGGACTACTATCCGGAAGCTTGGGAGGAGGGCCAGTGGGAGAAAGACGCCACCATGATGCAGGAGGCCGGTATCAACTTTGTCCGCCTGGCGGAATTCGCCTGGGTAAAGATGGAGCCCCAAGCGGGCCACTTCAGCTTTGATTGGCTCGACCGGGCGCTGCAGGTGTTGAACGCGCACGGCATCAAAGCCGTCCTGGGAACACCTACCGCCTCGCCACCAGCCTGGCTATACGAAAAGTACCCCGACATCGCGGCCATGGACCCGAATGGGATTCGTTATCGGTACGGCTCCCGCGGCAATTTCTGCCTTCACAATTCCGATTTCGTTGCCGCCACGCGCCGCATTGTCACAGCCATGGCGGAACACTACAAAGATCATCCCGGAGTGATCGGCTGGCAGATTGACAACGAACTGGGGGATCCCAAGTGCTATGACCCCGCCAGCCGCGTGGCTTTCCAGAAGTGGTGCCAGCGCAAATATCAAACTCTCGACGCACTGAACAAGGCGTGGGGCACGGTTTTTTGGGGCCACACGTATCAGGCTTGGTCGGAGATTCCGTTGCCCTGGAACACGCTGGAAAACGCTCACAACCCCAGCCTGGCGCTTGATTTCGACCGCTTCCAGAGCGATTCCACGCACGCGTACCTCGATACCCAGGCGGCCATTCTACGCACAATGGCTCCCCACCTAGCCATTACGCACAACGAAATGGGCCTGTATGCCGAAGTTGATTACCACGACTTGAATCGCTCGCTCGATTTCGTCGCTTGGGACAACTATCCGATGTTCGAGAAAGACTACGCCCAATACAACGGACCCGGGTTGGCGCATGACCTGATGCGCGGCTCCAAAGACAATCAGAACTACATGGTTATGGAACAGGAAGGCGGCCTGCCAGGCTGGTCGACGTTCTCGGGACGGCAGGCCTCACCCGGACTCTATCGCGTGTGGGCCTACCAATCCGTGGCGCACGGCGCGGACGGCGTCTGCTACTTCCGCTGGCGCACTTCCCGCTACGGCACGGAGCAATACTGGCAGGGCGTCCTGGATCAGGACAGCTTCCCCAATTCCCGCTACAAGGCTGTGGCACAAACTGGGAAGGAATTGGGACAGCTCACGGAACTGCTGCACGGCTCCAAGGTGGTGTCGCCGGTCGCCCTGCTGGTTTCCCCCGATTCACGCTGGGCCTTCGAGATCCAGCCGCTGGTCGAAGGCTTCCAGTACGACCGGCAGCTTCACGACTTCTACGACGCCTTCCGCCGGGCGGGCGTGAGCGTGGACGTGGCATTCCCGGAGAGCGATTTTTCGGCTTATCGAATGCTGGTGGCCCCGGCGCTGTTCGTGACGGATCAGACCCTCGTCGACAAGCTCAGCGCCTACGTCAAGAACGGCGGGACACTGATCCTCAGCTTTCGCTCGGGGGTAAAAGATGAACACAACGTGGTGACCAAGCGGACGCTCCCCGGAGCGTTCGCCGAACTCGCCGGCGTGGCCATCCATGATTTTGACCCGCAGATCAATGAGGAACAGGAAGTGGTGGGGCCGGGCGAATCGCACTTCCCCACCCGCGTCTGGTCCGACATTCTGGAGCCCACCACGGCGAAAGTCGTGGCGACGTACGGCAAGGGTTATTACGCCGGCAAGGCGGCCGTCACCGAAAACGGCGTGGGGAAAGGCTTGGTGTACTACGTGGGCAGCGAATCGACCTCACCCTTTTTCTACGACCGCCTGATTGCCCGCGCCGCGCAGGAGAGTTCCCTGTCCCTGAACGCCACGCTTCCACAGGGCGTTGAGCTGGCTGCGCGCCAAAAAGCCGGGGTGAAGATTATCTTTGTGTTGAACTACACCGGCAGGGCGCAAACCGTGGCGCTCGATCAGGTCTACCACAACGCCTTGACCGGCCAGCAGGAACCCCTGGAGGTAAAGATTCCGGCGTTTGACGTGAAAGTGCTGACCACTTCGTCGCCGGGCGGTCCCCCGGCGGTCAGACAGGGGCTACCCGCCCAGGTAGGCGCGCACGAGGTAGGAGATTCCCATAAGCAACAGTAAAACGTTCGCCGCCAGGAAAAGGTGTTGCTTGAAACGCTTGTGCAGGCCGGCGCCCCAGGCCAATAACCACACGGAAAACACTGCGGCGCCGTAGAAACCCACACCACCCCCGACAAAGAATGGGACCACGTGCCAGTAGCCGCGCTGGCGGCCTTCCGCGAGGATGGGTCCGGCAATGGTAAGCCAATAGATCCAAGTGCCCGGCGCGGCCAATTCCGCCAGTGTGGCAACCGAAACGCTGACATAGCTGAGCGCCGCAGAACTCGCCATTTCCTCGCGGGTTTTATGGCGCAATTCCCAAAGCGAGTAACCCGCGAAGCTGATCAGCACCAGCCCCCCCACATACGCAACGTAATGCGCGATATGGGGAGGAACGAAGCGAAAGAAGAACAAGGTCACCAGGAGCAAGCCGCCGTCCACCACCAGCGGCGGTCCAATCAACACAAAGATGGCGCGCAGCCAGCGGCCCAACGCCACTTGCGTCAGCGCAATCATGTGCAGGGGGCTGGGAAGCAAACCTCCCACCATTCCCATCCCGGCGCCCAGTATAAGCAGGTCCATACGTGTGATCGGCGATGTTAAGCGGTCACGCGCAGAATGTAAAGTAGTGCGACGCGAAGGCTGGCAAATCTGGTTCTCCTCGCGAAGAAAGCGCACTTGCGCCCGGCCGCGGCCGTTGGTAGTCTGCAATTGCAATGACGGGGTCCGTTGACAGGCAGCAGCCACACATCCTTATCCTCACCGTCCACCATGGATCAAGCCACGTGCGGGTGGCGCGAGCACTCGAACAGGCCCTTCTCCAGTTGCGGCCGAACCTCAAAGTGGAGATTGTGGATGCACTGGCGCATTGCGCGTCATGGTTCCAGGCCTACTACAATTCGTTTGAGATCCCGCTCAAATACTGGCCCGGGCTCTGGGAATACATCGAAAACCGCCAGCATAACGGCGATTCCACCGGCCCCCGGTGGCTGTATCGGTGGGGAGCACGACGGCTGTTTCGGTTCATGGAAGCTTTTGCGCCCGATGTCGTCATTGCCACCGAAGTCGGCTTGGGCGAGTTCGCAATCTTGCACAAGCGCCATTCGAAAGCGCCCTACTTCCTCGTTGCTGTGGGCACACTGGACTTCGACCGGCCGTGGGCGCAGCCGGAGGTTGATCTGTTCATAACATCCCCCGGAGAAATCGCTGCGCAAGTGATAAGCGCGGGTGTACCACCAGAAAAAATCCTCGAATGTGGAATGCCCGTGGACCCAGCGTTCAACTCGTGCCCCGACAAGGTAACCGCGCGCGCGCGCCTCGGACTTGAGCGGGACCTCCCGGTACTCCTGGTCAACTTTGGCGGCACCGGAAACCGGAAGCCACGGCAGGTCTTGAGTGGACTCCACAAGATTCAGCGGCCGGTCCAAGTGGTTTTCATCTCCCGACGTGACGAGAACCTGCGAAAAGAACTGCTGCGGCTATCCGAGGGGATGCCGCACGCGCGCGTTCTGACCTGGGTGGACAACATGCATGAGTGGATGGCTGCAGCCGACTTGCTCGTTAGCCGCGCCGGCGTCGGCATCGTGGCGGAGGCTCTCAACTCCGGGTTGCCCATGCTGGTGTTCGATGCCCCCCCCGGCAATGAACGCCGCATATCCGAGTTGATAGAGAAAAAGTGGCAAACCGGCTTCTGGGTGAAGCGCCCGGGCGACCTCGCAGCCCGGATCAATCACCTGCTCACACAGACGGAAGAACTTGAACGGCTACGCAGCAACGCGGGGCGGCACGCGCACCCTCACGCCGCACGTGACGCCGCCGAGGCTATTGGGCGTGTACTGGATGAGCGAGACGGAAACAGGGCTTACCCCTCGAAGTAGGACGGGCATCCCCATGACCGCCGCAGGCCCCCCCTGAGGATCACTTCATGCCCAAGAAACAAGCCGCCTGCTTGCTTCTGGCGAGTCTCTGCTTCCTCTACCTTCAAACTTTCCTCCTGCCTTGCGTACCCATCTACCAGGGGGACAACGCCCCGTTCTTCCTCTTGGACGCAGCGCGCATGCTGCGGGGCGAGGTGATTTATCGTGATTTTGCTGAGCTGACCTTTCCGGGAATGCCCGCTCTCAACTTCCTTCTGCTTCGGGTATTCGGCATGCGGGCGTGGATCCCCGCAGCGACACTGGTTTTCGTGGGTCTCGCCCTAACCCAACTAAGCGCACATATTGCTCGTCGTGTAGTCAGCGGCCCATCCATTTTTCTCCCCGGCGTGGCGTACCTTACGCTGGCCTTCGGCAACGCCCTCGATGACACTCACCACTGGTTTAGCATTCTGGCTTGCCTGGGGGCAGTGGCCGTTTTGCTCGAGGACCGCCGCCCCCTGAGAGTAGTCTTGGCAGGCACGCTTTGCGGGATCGCAACCTGTTTTACCGAATCGCGCGGGGTGATGGCAGTTTCTGCGCTCGCCGCCTTCCTGTTGTGGGAGGGTCACGGACAGAGGCTGGGTCATCGTTGGTGGATGAAGCGGCTGCTAGGCCTGTTCGTGGGCTTCGGCGTAGTGACCATCTTGTTCCTTGCGGGCTTCGTTGGGAAGGCGGGTTGGACGAACTTTTCTTACTGCACCTTCGGCTTCCTCGCCAAGTACTACGGTTCTTTCCACCGCAACAATCTGAGTGTGTACATGGTGGATCTACCGGTTTTCGGTTCACTCCTGCTGAGCATCCCTGCCCTGGCTGTCTGGCTTTTTATCAACCTGCTCGCGCCGCTCGTCTACCTGCTGTTCCTGGTGCGTTGGTGGCGGAACCGAGGGAGGAATCCGCAGCCTCTGTCAAGCCGTCTGCTGCTGATTAACCTGATGGGCCTGGCCTTCTTTGTGTCCATCGCCTCGGCACCCAACTGGTTAAGAGTGGCGTCGTCCGCTCTCCCGGGCTTGATCCTGCTCGCCTGGTTTCTGGACGCGCCCGGCAAGCTGAACCGGATGGCAAGATGGACGCTGTGGGGTGTGTCCATTGGAACCGGAATCGTCACACCTATGATCACGCAGTGGAGTGCACAACGGCCCCTCCAGACGCCGACCGGTCAGGTCGCCGTTGTAGATACCGACCGCTACGAAAAGTATCAATGGCTATTACCCCGCGCCTCCCCACACCAATACGTACTGGATGCAGGCAACGGGAACGCCTATTTTCTGCTCAAGCTACTAGACCCGGCCCCCGTTCCCTTTCTGACCCTCAGCGCTTACACGCGACCGGAGCAGGTAAGCGCACTGCTCAGCACACTGGGCCAACAGAAGGTTGAATACATCGTGTGGCCCGTCGAGCTTGATTTGCCTCCGTTAGGCAACCGAGGAAGCGATCCGCTCGGCCCACTGCGGGCATACATGAGGAAAAACTACTTCGTCGTTAGAACGTTCAGCGATGGCGCCCAGGTTTGGCAGAGGAAGTAGCAGACGCCCGCTTAGGCCAGAACCAGATTGGGGTGATAAACGCCGCCTGAAACGTGTCGCCACTCACAAAGCCAGTTGCGGTCGGAAGGGGATTCGCCGCAAAATATCTCGGGCTGTCTCACCGCTCGAAGCTCTTGAGACCCCCAGCCGCATGACCATGCCTCCGCGAATCCTGATCCTCACTGTGCCGCACGGCGCAGCGCACCAACGCGCCGCCCGGGCGCTGCGTGGTGCTTTTCTGGACCTGCGCCCCGAGGCGCACGTGGAAGTTATCGATGCGCTCCAGTTCTGTGCGGGGTGGTTCCGGGCCTATTACAACTCCTACCTGATCCCGCTGCGGATTTCGCCCGGCCTGTGGCGGTGGATTGAAAAGATTCAGCACCAGTCAGAGTCCACCGGCCCGGGATGGCTCTACCGCAAAGGCGCACAGCCACTTTTCCGATACCTGCACAATTTCGCTCCGGACGCTGTCCTGGCTACCGAAGTCGGCACATGCGAGCTCGCGGCCCTTTACAAGCGCCAAGCCAAGGCGAGCTTTCGGCTGGTGGGGCTGGAATTGATGGACTTTAACCGCGCCTGGATTCAGCCGGAAGTTGACCTTTTTCTGACCACCCATGTCGATCTCGCGGCGGAACTCGTGGCCGCGGGCGCGCCAGCCTCCCAAGTCGTGACCACGGGCCAGCCCATCGACGCGGGGTTTGCCTCCCTGCCGGAACGCGAGTCGACCCGCGCGAGGCTGGGCATCAAGAATGACGCCGTCCAGATTCTGATCCTCTTCGGCGGCACCGGACATGGAAATCCGGAGCGCATTCTCCAGGAGGTCTCGCGGGTTCAGCGCTCGCTGCAGATGGTGATGATCACGGGCCGGAACCAGCGCCTCGAGAAACGGCTGCGCAGACGGCTGGGAAGCTTACCTCAGGTTCGGGTGCTGGGCTGGGTGGACAACATGCAGGAGTGGATGGTGGCCTCCGACCTCCTCATCAGCAAACCCGGCGGCGGCACACTCACAGAAGGGTTCGCTTGCGGCCTCCCCATCCTGGCGTTCGATCCGCTGCCGGGAAATGAGGAGCGTTCCTGCCAGTGGATTGAGAAATGGGGAGCGGGAATCTGGATCAAGAGACCCGAGGATCTGGCGCCGGCCATCGCATCCCTGCTTGCGGATCCCCCGAAGCTCGTCGCGCTTCGCAACCGGGCCCGCGAATTGGCGCGTCCCCACGCCGCACGCGACGGGGCGCTGGCTGTCTTGAACTTGCTGGCCTAACAAGTTCCCCCACGCTGTCATTCTGAGCGAAGCGAAGAACCCCCGCAGTGCTCTTCTCTTCTGACCCGAGCGAACTGCCGAGGTCCTTCGCTCCGCTCAGGATGACAGTGAATGGGCGCGCCGACGAGTTTCTCCGCAGCCGCTAGGCCAGCACCAGATGGGGATGATAGACGGCACCGGAGACGTGGCGCGCGACGGCAATCAGACGCCGGTCCATGTTGAGGATTTTTAGGAGTGCAGCGACCGGCGCGCGGCTCACCGCCTCGCCCCGACCCGGCCGCAGGGCCTGGGCTAACTCAAACGTGCATCCATGCCGCACCGCAACTTCCTCGCGGCCGTGCACCACCAGTTCGGGGCAATCCGGCAGCAGCGCTTCGAGCCGAATGAGGCAGCTTTCGAGCGCCCCCTGTTGCACCGCTTCCTGCAGCCGTTCCAAAGTGACGGCGCGGCTCTCGGTGAATTCCGCCACCGCGGTGCGCCGCAGACAGGCCAAGTGCCCGCCGCAGCTCAGCTCCTGGCCCAGGTCGTAGGCGAGTGAACGGACGTACGTCCCGCCGGAGCACTCCACCGCAAACTGCACCATGTCACCCTCCACGCCCTGGAGCTCCAGCGCGTAGATCTCCACCTCCGCCGCCGCCAAGTTGACGGGTTTCTGCTGCCGTGCCAGTTCATAGGCGCGCACGCCCCCCACTCGCTTGGCGGAATAGGGCGGCGGAGTCTGCAGCAGGCGGCCGGTGTATTCCCGAAAGAGCTTTTCCAGGACGCGCGAATCAAGCGAGACCGGAGCGACTTCCGAAGAGGGCTTCCCCGTAGCGTCGTAGGTATCGGTGGAGAAGCCGAAACGGATCTTCCCCTCATAAGCCTTCCGGGATTTCAAGTAGTACTGCGCGAAGCGCGTGGCCTTACCCACGGACACCGGCAGCACTCCCGTGGCGAAGGGATCGAGTGTCCCAAAGTGACCGACCTGCCGGGTGCCCAGGGTTTTCCGCACGCGCGCCACGACATCGTGGGAAGTGATTCCCGCAGGCTTGTCGAGAATGAGCACGCCGGTAATTTCGGATTTTGTGGGCAGGGGTTCAGTCATGGGCAACGGGGGAAAGGAGTCTCACTCCGCAGGCGCGCTGTCTTTGTGGATTTTCTGGAGAAGCATTTCAATCTTCTCACCCTCATCGACGCCGTGGTCGAGAACAAAGGTCAGTTCCGGAACGCGCCGCAGTGTCAGCCGGTGGCCGATTTCGTGGCGAATGAACCCTGCCGCCGAGGACAATCCCGCGATCGTTCCCTGCTGCTCCTCCGGACTTCCCAACACCGAGACCAGCACCCGGGCGTGGTGAAGGTCCGGACTCAACTCCACGCGGGTTACGGTGGCAAAACCGATGCGGGGATCCTTCAGCTCCCGCACCATCATTTCCGCCAGTTCCACACGAATCTGCTGGGCCAGCCGCTCTGGCCGGCGTCCCGTCATGCTCATACGTAACCAAAGTGTAAAGGGTAAATGGTAAAGGGTAGGAGATTCCCGGTACGTTTGCCTTTACCCTTTGTCCTTTACCCTTTACACTTCTCGTCTTACCCTGCCAATCCAAAATCGCAAATGCAGAAGCTAAGATCCAAAATCAAAAGAACTCGAGCGTGTGCTCAGTCACGTCGTCGCCCAGGATATTCTCCGCTTCCGCCAAGACCTGGCGAAAGACCGATTCCAGCAGAGTTTGGCTATCGGAAATGGAGACCACGCCCAGAGTGGCGCGCTGCCACACGTCCTGATGGTCAAGCTCCGCAACGGCCACGTTAAACCGGGCGCGGAAGCGGTCCCGCATCTTGCGCAGGACCGCACGCTTTTCTTTGAGTGAATGCGCGTAGGGGAGCTGAATTTCCAGGGTCAACACACCGACCGGCATCGCGTCAGCCCTCCGCCGGCGAGTTATCTCAGACCAGGGCGGGCTCGGCCACCCGCTCCTTCACGTAGGCTTCAATGACGTCGCCGACCTTGACGTCACCGTAGTTTTCGAGCGAAATTCCGCATTCCATCCCGGATTTCACGTCCGCCACGTCGTCTTTGAAACGCCGCAGGGACCGGACCTTGCCCTCGTACACCACCACGTTGTCGCGCAGCAGGCGAACTTGGGCTTCGCGCGTAATCTTGCCGTCCTGGATATAGCACCCCGCCACGGTTCCGACTTTGGTGATCCGGAAAATGTCGCGAACGTCCGCCCGCCCCAGCGAAGTTTCCTTGTAGGTGATGGCCAGTAGGCCCACCATGGCTTTCTTGATTTCGTCCGTGAGGTTATAGATGATGGTGTGCAGGCGGATGTCGACGTTCTCAAGCTGCGCCAGGTCCGTGGCTTTGCGCTCGGGCCGCACGTTGAAACCAATAACGACGGCGTTGGAAGCCGAAGCCAGCAGGACGTCCGACTCCGTAATGGCGCCCGCGCCCGCATGGATGACCTTGATCTTCACCCTCTCCGTGCTCAACTTGACCAGGGTGTCAGAAACAACTTCCACCGAACCCTGCACGTCCCCCTTGATGATCAGCGGCAGTTCCTTGACATCACCCGCGGCCATTTGCGCATGCAACTGCTCGAGCGTCAGGCGGGCGCTCTTGGCGAGAGCCGCCTCGCGTAGTTTCCCCTGCCGATGCAGGGCGATCTGCCGCGCCTTGAGCGTATCCTCAATCACCTGGAGGCGATCACCAGCCTGGGGCACATCTTCCAGGCCCAGGACTTCTGCGGGGGTAGATGGAGGAGCCGCAATTATCGGCCGGCCGTGGTCGTCAAACATGGCACGAACCTTGCCGTATATGGCGCCGACAATAAAGGAGTCTCCGATTTGCAGCGTTCCGTTCTGGATCAGCACCGTGGCGACCGGGCCCCGCCCGCGGTCGAGTTTGGCTTCCAGGACCGTCCCCGAGGCCAGCCGCTTGGGGTTCGCCTTCAGAGCCTGCAGGTCGGCGACCAGCAGAATCATTTCCAGCAGCAAGTCGAGATTCTTGTGCTGCTTGGCCGAAACCTCCACGGTCACTGTCTGCCCACCCCATTCTTCCGGCATCAGGTTATGGTCGGACAACTGGCGCTTGACGCGTTCCGGCTGGGCTTCCGGCTTATCAACTTTGTTAATGGCCACCACAATCGGAACTTTCGCGGCCCGCGCGTGGTTGATGGCTTCCAGCGTTTGCGGCATGACGCCGTCATCCGCCGCCACCACCAGTACGACCACGTCCGTCACCCGGGCGCCGCGCGCCCGCATCAAGGTGAAAGCTTCGTGACCGGGCGTATCAATAAAGGTCACCTTCCGACCCTGGCCCACCACCTGGTAGGCGCCGATGCTCTGCGTAATGCCGCCCGCTTCGTGCGCCGCCACATTGGTTTCCCGCAGGGCGTCGAGGAGCGAGGTCTTGCCGTGATCGACGTGGCCCATCACCGTCACCACGGGGGCGCGAGGCCGCAGGTCCTCCACACGGTCCGTTTCCTCGACTTCCTGCAGGACTTCTTCCTCGTAGGTGACAATCGTCGCCTCCGCTCCAAAGGTGCGGGCGATGTCCGTGGCCGTCTGGCCGTCGAGCGTTTGGTTGATGGTAGCGAAAATCCCCTTATCCAGAAGCCTCTTGATTACGTCTTTAGCGCGCGTCTCGAGCTTTTCAGAGAGCTCCTTGATCGCGATTCCCTCGCTGATAGTGATCTTCCGCGTGATCGGGATCTCTTCCGGAACCACCGGACGAGGCGGACCTAGGGCCCCCCCCCCGGGACGCCGGAAGGGCGGAGCGACAGGTCTGCCTGCCGGTGGCCGAACCCCAGGAAAACCTCCCGCGGCGCCGGCGGCAACCCCCGGGCGCGTCGAGGTCGGATGCATGGGCCTGGGCTCACCGGGACGCCGCGAAGGCTGAACTCGTGCCGGAGCGGGTTTCGGTTTCACCGCCTGAGGGTAAATCGGCTGGTGGGCGTTAGGATCGGCGTGCCGGAGCGGCCGCATGGGGCGCATCCCCTTCGGATGACCCCCCGGCGGCGGGGGAATCTCAGGGGCTCTCCCCGGAACAGCCGCCTCAGTCCCTGCACTGGCGCGTGCGGCCGGGAGAGTGGGAGCTTCAGGGCCACCTCTGGGCAATACCACTGGGACGGACCGGCCCACGGCTGGTCGGCCACCGGGCGGCACGGGCCCAGGCGGCACAAGGTGCGCTCCAGCCAACGAGGAAGCGCCCGTGGCAGCCGGCGCTGTGACCGGCCCGGCGGCAGGAGGCGGGGCAGCCGCAGGCTTTGGTGGGGGCGGAGGCACCACCACCGCCTTGCGTGCTGCCGCTTTGATTTCGGCAATCGAGCGCGTAAGCGGAGGAAGGTCGAGTCTGATCTCGTGCAATTTCTTCAGGTCGAAGACCGGTTGCGGAGCTTCGACTACGGGGGCAGGGGGCACAGCAGCAGCAGGACGCTCAGCAGGCTTCTCGGCAGGTTCACCCCCGGTGCGAAAATGCGCCCGGATTTTGTCGGCGAGATCGTCATCGAGCGCACTAGAATGGGACCTCTTGTCCGGAATACCGATCTCGACCAAGTACTCCAGGACCAAATTACTCTTAACTTCCAGTTCACGCGCCAGTTCGTTGATCCTTATCTTCCCCATGCTAAGTTCTTTTTCTCCCTTGCATTGGCCCAAACCCTGGGCTATGGAAATCTGCCGGCCGGTTCTAGCAAAGCCCTGGCAGCCTTATTTCATGCCCCGCCACCTCCCTCCCCGGATGTCGCAGGCTCATCCTTACTCTCCCCTTCACCCTCGCCCTCGGGCGTTTTGGTTTGGATGGTCTCGCTCGAATCGGCCAATTGGGATGATTCCTCCGGGGCCGGCGTGCTCTCGACCGCCGTCTCCGGCCCAGTTGCCTCTTCCCCTCCCGTGGCTTCCTCGGGGGCGGATGCCTCCTCGGCCACCAGGCTTCCTGCTGCCGCTTCCGCGTCGGGGGTTGGGGCGACTGCGGGGGTCGCGGCTTCCTCCAGATCTTGACCAGCCGCCTCAACTTCCGGTCCCGCCTCCGCTGCAGCCTCTCCCGCCTCATCGCGCTCAAAGTAATCCGTCACCACGCGACGGATCCGATCCACGGTCTTCTCGCCCACGCCCTGAATCTGCATCAGGTCTTCCGGAGTCATCTGCGACAATTGCTCCACGCTCTCGATACCGTGCTCGCGCAGTTTCGCCAGTGTCTTATCGCCCAATCCTTTCAGCTCGGATATGGGAGCCCCGCGCAGGGCCATGGCGGCCATCTGCGATTCAATCTCCTGCCGCTTCTCTTCCTCGCTCTTGATGTCAATGTGCCAGGCCAGAAGCTTGGCCGCCAGCCGCACATTCTGGCCTTTCTTGCCGATGGCCAGGGACAGTTGGGTATCATCCACGATCACTTCCAGGTGCTTCTCCGCCATGTCGAGGACGGAAACGTGGTTGATCTTCGCGGGGCTGAGGGCATTGGCCGCGAAAATCAGCGCGTCGTCGTTGTATTCAATAATGTCAATCTTCTCCCCACGCAGCTCGCGGATGATCGACTGCACGCGCATTCCTTTCATGCCGACGCACGCGCCGACGCAATCCACGTCCGCATCCTTGGAGTAGACCGCGACTTTGGTGCGCTCCCCGGCCTCTCGCGCGATGGCTTTGATGACCACCGTACTATCGTAGACCTCGGGAACCTCCATCTCGAAGAGCTTCCGAACCAGCAACCCGTCCGCGCGCGAGACGACCACCTGGGGCCCACGGGCGGCGCGATCAACCTCCTTGATGACCGCGCGAACCCGATCACCGATCTGGTAGGTCTCCAGACGCGACTGCTCCTTGCGCGGCATGCGCGCTTCCGTGCGGCCCAGGTCCATGATGACGTCCGGCCCTTCCATGCGCTTCACCGTGCAGTTCACCAGTTCGCCCACGCGCTGGTTGTATTCAGCATAGACCTGATCGCGCTCGGCCTCCCGCACCTTCTGGAAAATCACCTGCTTGGCGGCTTGGGCCGCAATGCGGCCGAGCACGTCCGTGGGTTTGAGGATCCTTACCTCACCCTCGACCGCCGCCTCCGGGTCGTACTTGCGGGCATCCTCCAGGCTGATCTCGTGATCGGAATCCTGGACATCCTCGACCACCTTCTTCACGGCGTGGACTTCCACCAGGCCGGTATCTTTATTGAAGTGCGACTGGAGGTCTTCGGAAGTCTTGTAGTACTTCCGCGTAGCTACAAGAATAGCGTCTTCCACCGCCGAGATGATAATCTGCGCATCGATACCTTTCTCGGTGCTCAACTGGTAAATGGTCTGGTATAAAAGACTTGTCGTCACAAGCTTTTCCTCTCGGTGAAGCTCCCTGCCTGAGGGCCACAGCAATCGCTCGAGCGATCACCTCTGGCCGTAGCGGGGCGATAACTGCCCCCGAAACGCCGGTCCGGGAAGGCGCCTGGGAGGCAGTCAGAGTTCGACCACCAACTGAGCTTTCCGTATGTTCGCGAGATCGAGTTCTTCGAAGCCGCCTTCGCCCAGGTCCATACGCACCCGGCCGTTCTCAAAACCTGCCAGGCGCCCCTCAAAAACCTTCTGATCCTTTACCGCTTCCCGCACCACCACGCGCGCCCGCCGTCCGACAAAGTAGGTAAAGTCGCTCCCCTTCGTGAGCTTCCGGTCCAGCCCCGGAGATGAAACCTCGAGCACGTACTTGCCCGGGAAGGGATCCTCCACATCCAGGAGCGCACTCAGTTGTTCGCTCACCAACTGACAGTCGGCGTGCGAAACTCCGCTAGCCTTGTCGATGAAAACTCGCAGGAGGGCATTCGAGCCGCCCCCTTTCAACTCCACATCCACAAGGGCCAAACCTTCGGAGGTCGCAACCCGGTCCGCCATCGTCCGGATTTTTTCCAGGTCAATCATCCAACCCGCCGAGCGTGCGCGCCCCCACTCTGGCGAATCCGCGTTGAGGCGGACCCGACCCAGTGTGGCCTAACAAAAAAGTGGGCTTTCGCCCACTGTGTGCGTTCGCCAGATAGAGTATAGCCCCTGCTTGCCAGGAATTGCAAGGAATTCGCGGCCGGGGGTAGTGGGGTCTTTCCCGCGAGAGCGGGAATCCATCTTGGAGCCACCGTCGGGTGGCGTCTACATTGTCATTTATGTGTGCGCCCCACGAACACGCGCAACATCTCTGTCCACGCATCCTAACCATGGCCCGTTCTTGGGGTCCGCGGTTCTTCTTCAGGAAAAGCTGCAGATCTCGAAGGCGGAGGTCTACGCTTGCTGCATCCCACGAAGCGGGATGCGCCGGTCAGGCTTGACCACGTCGAGCTGGTAGCCACGACGAGCGTTCTTCTCGTCGTGGGCTTCTGGAAGGATTTCGGCCTTGAAGGACATTCGACCTCGACGAACCCACGGCAAATCGCAAAACGGATTTGCCGTGGCTACCAGCTACCAGCCTTTGCGATGGGTGCGATCTGGCGAGCGCCCCGCACCTTTTGGCCCCGATGAGTGGGGGCCCCCCTCTCCCGCCACGGTGGGGTTTGAGGCTCTAACACGAACGGGTGCAGGGGTTAGCTGGCGCGCCTGGGGAGACTCGAACTCCCGGCCTACAGATTCGAAGTCTGCCGCTCTATCCAACTGAGCTACAGGCGCATATTTGTTTTCAATCATTTAGACCGCCCTACTTGCAACTCCAGTTGCAACTTGGGAAAACTTGGGAAAGATAAGATTCCCAAGTTCCTCAACTGCTTCACGCTTTGCAGTCTCATTAGTTTCAGCATAGACCAAACTCATGTTTGGATTGCTGTGACCCAGCATACTCGCCTGTGTCTTCAATGAGACTCCGTGGTTGTGCATGGCTGATTCCGCTGACCGCCTGAAGCTTCGCCATGTGAAATGCGGAATCCCAAGCTGGTCCGCCACCATGGTAAAAGCTTCCCGTGTTGTCCGGACCAAAGCATTTTCTCCGGTGCCATTGGGACCCAAGAACAAAAATGGGACTTCATGGCTCAAACTCTTGACCGCTTCCACAACTTCAGGGAGAAGCGGAAGCTCCCGTTTACTCTTCTTAGTTTTTACATCACCCAGCTTACCTCGGTAAAGGCGACGCCGGATGGTCAGAATCCCATTATTCAAGTCAAAATCCTCATCCTTCAATGCGAACAGTTCTGACTCCCTAAGCCCTGCTGTGGCGGCTATCATGACCATGGTGCGGCAGGGTTCGGAGAGAAGACCAATGACCCTACTGACCTGCTCAGGCAGCAGGACGGTAGCCCTCTTGACCTCCGTACCCTCAGGCAAGCGGAGGGTGGAAGCAGGATTCTGTTTGAGGTAGTGCCAATCAACAGCCGCTTGGAAAAGGCAATTCAGAGTTGCCCGGAGGTGCTTCAAAACCGAAATGCTATACTTTCCCGAAAACAGGTTGATGAACCTCTGGACATCGGATGGAGTGATATCAGCCGCCCGATAGTCCTGGAAGTAGGGGAGTATCCACCGCTTTGCCGTGGACAGATAGAACTGGCGTGTGGACTCCCTGTAGGTGGGAAGCAAATCTTTCTCCCATTTCTCGTAAAACTCCTGGAAGCTGACCGACTCAACAGGAGTGTGCAGCCCCTCGTTCAGGGGCCTCAGCCAGCCTTGCAGGGTTTGGCGTGCAGCACTCTTGGACATCCCGGCACAGGGGCCGATGACCTTTGAGCGCAGCACGGTTGTGACTTTCCCGTTGTCAAGCACTGGTTCCTTGTATCTGGCTACCCAAACCCGTGGCCTCTTGCCACGGGCAAAAATGTGCCCTGTCTGGAATCTTCTTCTCAACAGCCCTCCATTCCAGATTCGGAGGGCCTTTCCCGAGTTGATTGTAGCAGGGTCCAATCTCATGTCAACATCCAAGCCCAACTACTGTCCCACGGCCCCTACACCTTGGCGTTTTGCGCCTGGGGTCAACGCTAAGCCAGAGGGTCCCGTGGGGCAACGTCGTGCGATTTGCGCCTTACCTCAAAGTCCGGCGTTGCCAGAACCCTGCACCGATTCAGGTATTCGTCCAAGTCAGCGACGAGGAACCGCAGGGCGGATGTGGCGTCGCCGTCCGACAGGTACGCCAGACGCCCTTCGTGTACCAATTTCCGCAATCTCCAGGGGGAGACGCCGATGTACCTGGTCGCCTCCTTGGTCCTCATGACTTTGTTTTCCATCAATTCCTCCCATTCATCTCTCTAATACTCACTCCTGCACAAAACCTCACCCATGGTTTCGGTAGTCAGTTTTCTGCTCCTCGACAGGCCCGCCTTCCCTGACATCCCGGCCAGCCGCCTTTGGCCATGATTTGGCCGTGGGCCATGGTCAAGTTCTCGCCGACCCGCCAGCTCTGCCGCGGCCAGGACCACCCGCGAGCCGTGCGCATAGTCACCCGGTCGCCTTTTGTCAGCGTTGACTTGCATGGTGACAATGCGGATTCCAATGAGGGTGCCTACTGATTCCGCCATTGACGCTCTCGGCTTGGCCGAGCCGGGCTCTTGGGCATTCCCGCCTGCTTCTGCCGACGTGCGTTGCGCGGGCTTCAAGGCACTGCGGGAGTACGCTGCCGAGACCGCTCAAGCGGCAAGTGAAAACCGCTACTTGGAAGATTGCGCGAACGGCTCAGCAGGCTGAAATCGCTCGACGGTCAGCGGAATGGGTTAGGAGCGCGGCGACTGCCTATTGAGGGTGACTGATGAGACCGGACAGGGGTAAGGCCCGTTAAATGGTCCGCTTGACATTCCCCCGGCGACCGCGGACGCCAGGATTACGGCGACCACCGGTGCGGCAATCCAGCCCGTCCGTCCTGGGGACTTGAAATCACTATCACTCATTTTCATTACCTCCAATCATTGGGGCGTCTTTCGCACGCCCCCAGCTGGTATCCATCCAGCAAGATCACGACGGGGAGAAGAGCCGTGGCCGAAATTAAGGGCTATTGCGCTCTCTCCCGTCTGGATTTTTCCGCTGCCGTCGCCACGTAGTTTCTGTAGTAGTCAGTATGGTGCGCACAGTAAAAAGCCGTCTCGCCGTCCGTGTCGATGGCACTGACGATTTCCGGGTTTCCGCAGTCCCGGCAGGTTGCCGCACGAAAATGCTGCGTACAATAGACGAAGGGCGGGATGATGCGGCTG
>Ga0116116_1000691_pt1 | contig 32833 bp, 31 predicted proteins | sample June2015DPH_10_1_FD_89722 | JGI IMG/M metagenome (GOLD analysis project Ga0116116, IMG submission 89722) | Peatland microbial communities from SPRUCE experiment site at the Marcell Experimental Forest, Minnesota, USA - June2015DPH_10_150 | ecosystem: Environmental > Terrestrial > Soil > Wetlands... | reverse complement strand
ATATTTCTTCTCTTCCTCCGACCGTCTCGATAAGGTGTTCTTGAAGGAAACGAAGCAATTTCACCTGAAGGGATAGAGACAGTTCTCCAATCTCGTCCAGGAAAAGAGTTCCACCCTGTGCTGTTTCAAAACGGCCCTTACGCTGAATGTGTGCACCCGTAAAAGCGCCTTTCTCGTGGCCGAACAATTCACTCTCCAGCAAAGTCTCTGGGATAGCGCTACAGTTGATCACGACGAAGGGAGTCGTTTTCCGCGTGCTCAATTGATGTATGGCCTTTCCTACCAACTCTTTGCCGGTGCCGCTCTCTCCCGTTATTAGAACCGGTACCTCGGTCGTTGCCACCTTTCGGATCGATGTAAAAACCTCCTGAATCTCCGGACTCGCCCCCAGCATGGTTGCAAATGGCTTGCCATTGGACTGAAGCTGTAATTCCCGATTTTTGTGTTCCAGTTGGGAAACATAAAATGCGCGCTGAAGCACTACCTTGAGCTCGTCTATTTGAGTCGGCTTGCAGAGGAAATCATATGCTCCCTGTCCGATCGCTTTCAAAGCATGATCCTTCTCCCCCTGGCCTGTAATGACAATTATCTTGGCGAAACCATCGTGCGAAAGCATCTCATTCAGTGCGGCAAAACCCTCTCTCACTTCAGAGGGATAGGGCGGCAAGCCGAGATCAAGGGTCACCACGGAGGGGGTTTCTCGTTTGAAAAGGTCCATGGCCGTTACTCGGTCTTCTGCCAAGAGGATCTCGTAGTCCTGAGCAAGAGCCCACTTCATCGGAGTAGCAATGGATGAGTCGTCTTCCACCACCAGAAGCTTTTGCTTCTGGGGAGGGTGGAGGGTGTTAGGTGTAGGATTTAGTACCATAGGGTTATGTATAGGGTGTAAGGGTGTAGAGTTTATAATAGTCAACCTTTAGATTTATTCAATGATGATATCAAGCCCCTAAGAAGTTTTGAAATTTCTTCTTGCATTGGATATAATTTTTCGAAGGTATCCTTATCTATCAAACCAAGGTCAAAAGACAAGGAGAGAAGAGTTTCTAATTCTCCGCATGAACCATGAGCCATATATAAAAATTGGACATACTCTTTACGATGTCCACGTCGATAGCCTTCCGTTCAGCCTGTAAAATAGCTTCTGAGCCTGTGTTTCAGATATCGGTGTCCATATGTTGTTTTTAGATACTTCTCCCTCCGAAATGCATCATCTCTGTGGTTGCATGCTTCGTAATAAATTAATTCCAGAGGCAATCTCTTCCTTGTCGATTCAACGGCCCCATTAACATGGGATCTTACGCGATTCTCAAGATTTCTAGTACAGCCAATGTATAACCCGCCATCTACCAAAGATTTGAGGACATAAACGTAGTACATACATTATTTCACAGGCCAAGTATTGCATGGAATCGAAACAGCACTTCTTCGCATCTGTGATACAAGACCGTAAATTTCTTCCTTCGGATAATTTTTCGTAGTTTGATAAATTTCAAGAGCGAGCTTATATGATTTCTGATAAACTATCAAGTCTTTATAACTTTGCACTATTATTCTATGCCTCCCTTCTACTCCCTACTCCCTGCACCCTACTCCCTATTTTCCTGCCAAAGGCAGGAAAACTCTAAACGTGGTTCCCCGGCCTTCTTCGCTCTCGACTTCGATTTTTCCTTTGTGGGCTTCGACGATCATCTTGCTCTGGTAAAGGCCGATCCCGATCCCTTGCTTTTTGGTGGTCTTGAAGGGACGGAAGAGAGACCGCTCCACAAATTCCCTCGACATTCCGCATCCGGTGTCACTGACCGAAAAGATCGCCCAGCCATTTCGTTCTTCGGTGGTGACGCGGATTTCTCCTGCGTTCCCTACCGCTTCATTGGCGTTGAGAATCAGATTGGTCATCACTTTCTGAATCTGCTCCGTATCGACCATCAGATGAGGCAGTGGCTGAAGATCGGTAAGCAATTTGACCTTCGAATCCACATTGAGACAGTAGACCGAATTCTTAACGAGGTTATTGAGGTCCACCTCGACCGGATTCAACTCGACTTTCTTGCCCAACGCCGAGAGTTGATTGCACATTCTGTTGATTCTGGTGACGCCTTGCTCCATGATTTTCAGCGCATCCTGACGAAAATCAGGGTTCTCAAAATGAACAGGCAGAACTTGAATGGTCAACGATAGGGAGGAAGCCAGATTCTTCAGATCGTGCATCATAAAGGCGCAAACGGTCTGAAAGGCCTCGGCTTCTTTGACCTCGCGTAGGCGTTCAGAAAGTTGAAGATTGAGCAGCATGCTTGCCGTTTGATCAGCAATCGTCTTGAAAAGGTCAAAATCGGCAAGCGTAAAAGGTTCTTTTGCCACCCGCTCATCAAGGGCCAGTAATCCAATGAAACGACCGCTGGCTGTTAACGGAGCACAGTAGCGAATTCGAGCCTCTTTAAGAAAATCGGGATTAATCTTTTCGAAGTCTCCTATCCCGTTCTCCTTTGAGTCGATAAGATCGACGGCTGTCTGCTTCTCACGCATGGCGCGAATCAGTTCTTTTCCCTCTCTTTTTAGGGACTCAATGCCTTTTGCTTGAATATCGGTTAACACTGTCGAAGCACCCAGAAGAAGGAATTCCTCCATCTCATCCACAAGCCACAGGCTAACGGAAAGTGCTTCAAAGGTCTCGGAAAGCTTTTTTACGATGGCCGTGCAGAGCTCCCTGATTTCAATCAAGGACGTGGTCGCCTGGGTAAGGTCTGTCAATTCCTTGCGATAGTCGTATTTTGATCTCTTCAGATGGATACCAATGAATCGTTTTAATCTTCTCCGAAATCTATCGGATAGGAGGATGATGGACAATCCCAAAAGCGCGAGAAAGACAAGGAATGCATTGAGATAGAGAGACGACTCTACGTCTAAATAGCGTATCAACTTGGCCAGAACACCGACGGTCAGAAGATAAATTCCGGTGATGATGACCGTGAAAGATCTGTAAAGAAAGGAATGGGAAGGGTAAAAGTCCAGCTGAAACGAACCTGCGCGAAGAACGGACCTGAGGATGAGTGCATCGGCAATCAGGAGTGCTCCAGCATTCACCAACAACAGGCCAGTATTTAACGACTGAAACAGCATGGTCTGGCTGACTGTATAGATCCGAATCCCGAAAATAGCTCCAACTCCAAGAACCATGTACTTTATTTGCCATCGCATATGGCCTACGGATGCCCGAAGCGTCCTTTCAAGGTTCATCAGGATCAGGACAGCGCTCACTAAGAGACAGAGATGGAAAACATAACCTGGCTTCCCGAGACGAATCAGCCACACAAGAGAAGAATCCGAAACGGGCTCACCGATAAAGAAAGACTTCCGGAAAAAGGTGGAAAGAACCAGTGGAACGACAAAGGCGGCGAGGATAATCCATCGCCATCCGGAAAGAACTTCTTTATAATTTGCCCTTGCATAAGTTAGAGCAAAGAGGAGCCAGACACCCGGCAATAAAGATGTCATGATCAATATGATGTGTTGCCAGTAGATTATCTCTGCAAAAAGAGAGGTCCTTAGCCCAATCCCGATGGCTGCGGCTTCAAGCGCAAGGAGAACCATTCCGGCAGCGAAGATGCGATGGACAAAGGACCGCCGGTCCTGGAAGATTACAAGAACAGCCAGGCCAACACTAAAGGCAGCAGCAATGAATGGAAGAATCGAAAAGAAATTCATAAGTGAAAAGTTAAAAGTTTGAAGCTATTATAGAGTGTTGAGTGTCAAGTGTTAAGTGGTAATCTTCTTGTTAAACTTTAAAGTCTATTCTTTCCATTTAAAATTCAAAAATCACAATTCAAGAATGGATAAAGTCAGTGCTGCGGGGCTGCGGTTAGCGAGAGCATGTTTCTTAAGATTTTTAGCCTCAAGCCTCTAACCTCCAACCTTTATCCTTTATCCTTGTTTCTTTGTCCTCAGCCCCAGGTCCTCAGCCCTTGTTCTCAGTCCTAACATTCTTTTTCTCGCTTCGTCTAAGGTACCACAAAATGGGAGCTAACATCGCGAGGGCAATAATAAAAAATGGAATTCCACCTTTTCTGTGGAGGTCGCTGGATAAAATTCTTGGATCGACGTAAGCCCCTAACAGAGAGAGTGTGACGATCCGCATGCCATTCTTAAGAATCGTGATGGGAAAGATAGATAAGGCCAATACTGCCTTTTTCCATCCTGTTCGAAGAAAAAGTTGGCCAGCTACGATGCTCGCGACAAAGAGGGCAATACTTGAATTGATTCCGCTGCACTGCTCTGCAACCTCGATATTCAGCCCCGGTAATTGGAACGAGAACCCCTCCCTTAAAACAGGAACGCCTGTCAACTTGAAAAAACCATAAGCGGCTTCAGCTGAACCACATGTTAAGAGATAAATAATCGTTTCCAGGGCTTTGCCCGGGATGGGGACCATAAAGAGAAGAAAAAGAAGAGGGAAGGCTGCAATTTTAAAAGCCTTGACACCGTAAAAAAGCACGAACCCTCCTATCCAGAATATTAAAGCCGAGAGCACGATGAGCGAAAGATAGTTATCGTGAGTGTGCCATGGGCCTTGCTTTCCCCCGATCAAATAGAATGAAATACCGATTATGATTGCAATCAGCCCGGCTTTGAAAGAGTAATCCATTGCCAGAGATATCTGTTTTCTTTTCAAAAAGAGGAAATAGCCGCTTACAAAAGGAACTAATATCATGTGGGCGTAAAGTCTTTCGTAAAACGCAAGATGAAGGATTTCCCTGAAAGGGGTATAAAAAATTAACAGAGCCAGAAGGCTAAAAGAAATGAAAAGAATATTTCTCTTATTTGTAATTTTCGCAATTTCCATTGATATTTTAGGTAGATTACAAATTAATACCAAAGAGATTTGATTGAGACATATCCACGAAGGAGATAGTAGGCGAGCTTAAAAGACTCTTTGACAAATTCGCTTATGCCTTGGGGCTCGTGCCACCAGGAATTGATATCGTATTCAATAAAATATGGATATGGGATAACATGGAGTCTTACCCGGGTTCCCTCCTGATTGTAAACCCCGAAGCTTCTCCGTGTATGAAATCCTTCGGAGACTAGAATAGCGCTTCGAGTCCCGTTTTGCGAAAGTTTTGCCACCACAAATCGCGCCTCGTTAAGGGTAACCGAATGCCCATCGATCGGAGCCGAAATGATTTGAACCCTTTCTTTCCCCAAACCAAGATGTTCCAATTCATTGATTATGAGTATGGCATACTTGTCCCCAAGAGCAAAAACCTGGCCGTCTTTCGAAGGTTGGTGCAATACCACTATCAAACGGGCAGACTTACCATCAGATAAAAGTCTCATTCCTGCATTCAAGGCGCCCTTTTTAACTACCTGGCTACCCTCCAATATCACCACTTCTGCCCTTTCATTACTGGTTGGTGCTAAAAAAATTCCTGCTTCAATCAGGATCGGTTGATGAAAAACAATTAAACTGAAAAAGATGAATATTAAGAAAAGGGCAGCATGAAATAGCTTTTTTGACTTCAGATCCTTATCTCCAAATGGCAACGCAACGAGAGAATAAACTGCTAGCGCAAACCGCCTCTTCAGGGGGTGGCTGATTAGCCCTTATTTCTACCGGAAATCTTTAAGTGTCAGTCGTAAGTGGTTAACCTGTAACTTGTAACTTTTATTATCTCCATTATTCCAGTATTCCAATATTCCATCCTTCCTTTATTTCTTTTTCCTTTATCCTTGTTCCTTTATCCTTTGTCTTTTGTCCTTTATCCTTTGTCCTTTCTATTATCGTCAAGCTCTGACCCCAATTCCGACAAAATGTTTGACATAACCGATCGTAAATTAGAATTGATTTATTGAAAAATGTGAAGTAATATTTACATATAAATATTTATCTATGCAAACTAACTTTCCCGAAAGGAGCCAAAGTGGACCGAGCAAAAGATATTGAATATACAGTTCAAATATGGAGAGAAGGCAATCAGTTTATCGCCCACGCCATGCCGCTGGATGTAATGAGTTCCGGGAAAACACCAGAAGAAGCCCGAAATGCCCTCGACGAAGCAGTACACCTGTTTCTCGTTACCGCAACGGACATAGGTACCCTAAATGAGATTCTCCAAGAAACCGGGTATGAACTCAAAGAGGGAAGATGGGTTGGTCCTTCCTGGGTAGCTATTGAAAAGGATTCCGCAGTCCTTGGTGTCTGAGAATGCCGAAAATCATACCAATTCATTGGAGACGTTTGGAGAAGGTCTTCCTCTCCGTAGGGTTTCGATTCGCAAGACAGGAAGGGAGCCACCGTTCTTACACAAAACCAGGAGTGGCGAGGCCCATTGTAATTCCAACCTATGATGAAGTCCCTGTATCAATTATTAAGGAACAACCTTAAGACATCTGGAATAACCAGGGAGGAGTATTTTATTCTATTAGAGGAGAAATAAGACTCGTAAAATTTAGGACCTGTTTTTTGAGCCGCAACACCGCAGCACTTCCGCACGTCTTCCCTTAAACTTGATCGTCTAATTTAGCCGGCATCTTTTAACTCGCTAACTCGTTAACCCGCAACTTGCAACTTTTCTTTGTTTTCCATCAGCCCATCATTCCATTTTCCCATTATTCCTTTTGCTTCCTTACTCAGTCCTTATTTGTTTTTAACCTGTCACTTGCAACCTGACACTCTTCCATCATTCCATTATTCCATTATTCCTCTCTCTTAGGTCTTTTGCCTCCAACCTTTTACCTTTTACCTTTCACCTTCATCATTCAGAATTTTTTACGCTATGCGCTATGCCATCTTCTAAGTGGTTGGTGGAGCTGAGAGGGATCGAACCTCTACCTGTCGATATGACCGCTCTCCCAATTACACCACAGCCCCACAAAATTGCAAAAAATAAATCTGACCCCATTTCTTCCCTAAATAACACTTGCAATCTATCGAGCACCGTAATAGAATAGTGGTTGGGTGAAATGATGATGATAACAAGATTTGTTCTTACAGGTTACATTGAACAAGCAATGTCTTTGGCAACATATGACAAGCTTGAAGATGAAACTTTTGTGGGTAAGATCCCAACCTGTCAAGGGGTGATAGCGTTTGGCCCTACCTTGCGACAGTGCGAAGACGAATTACGCTCCACATTAGAAGATTGGATTCTCCTCGGCTTGAAATTAGGGCATCCTCTGCCTGTAATCGGAGATATCGATTTAAATAGGGACGTACGATTTGAGTCGATGGACACCCTGCAAACGACGTGATTTTATCAACAAGGCTCGAAGACTTGGATTTGATGGCCCCTACTCCGGTGCTCGCCATCAGTTTTTAGTATACAGAACCACCCGATTATCTCTTCCTTCCAATCCGGAATATTCTATCCCTCAGCTAAAGATGATGCTAAGTGAGGTTGAGAAGATCCTTGAAAGAACAATCTCTCCAGATGAGTGGAATAGCCTCTAAATGGTTTTTCCCCACTAATCCGTACACTACTCATGGTTCTTGGTCATTGGTAACTTGTAACCTGTAACCTGCAACCAGGTTTTAATTACTCGCCTCCAACCTTTAACCTTGAGCCCTTATCCTTGTTCCCTCTGCCCTTTATTCACTGAATCCGTAACCCGCAACTTGGAATAGGTCCTTATGACTTTGCTAACTTTCAAGACCCCGGGTTCCCCGTCTTTTAGGTACCCTTTAATGAGTAACCCCAGAGTTCTTTGTCAGCCCTTAGCCGTATTATTTTCGTCGTTTTTTGGCTTTTTTGTAGATACTTTCTCGAGTACCTATTAAGGTCACTGTAATGAGGTCTTTCTCAACGAAATAAATGATCCTATACTCAGGGCGCCTTCCGAAATGATAGGATCGCTCTTTGTATAATGCCCCAAATAGCGGTCTCCCAGATTGAAACGGTTTTTCTTTAATAATGGGAAGGTGTTCGAATATTACTTCTCGTTGGATATTGATTGGTAAGTCTTTTAAGTCCCTCTTGGCAGCAGGAGAGAGTTCTAATCCATAAATTGACATAAGTTTATCTATATTCCCTCTGGAGATCTTCGAGTTTCGTAAACTTCCTGCCTGCCTTTCTTTCTATATTTGCCAGTCGGCCCCTTCTGTTCACATAGGCAATAAACCATTCGTCTTCTTTTAGTTTTAAGTAACTAACAAAGTCAATGACCTCCTTCATTTTATTTCGAGGCAAACCTCCGATGTCCTCAATCAACTTTTCTTTCAAATTTATTTTCGGCATATCAACCTCCATTGCCTGCGGTGATATAGTTACTGTATGCTACTTTAACATAAAGGACAATCAAATGGAACTCCGAACCTACTTAAAGGTCATTGATAGAAAGTTGACTTAAACCAAAAATTACCTCCTTTTTGTTGATCATTATGGATGACCCCAAATTTCTTTCCCTTTCTCATTGTTCTCTTCTCCTTTAACCTTTATCCTTTCCCCTTGAACCTTTCTCCTTTAACCTTGTTTCCAGTCCTCAGTCCTTGATCCTTGGTCCCTGTTCCTTATTAGTTTTGCCTACCACCTACCCCCTACACCCCCTGCCCTTTATTCAATGAATCCGTAACCCGCAACTTGTAACTTGTAACCTGTTACTTTTCTCATCATTCCATCATTCCATTTTCCCATTATTCCTTTTGCTTCTTTACCCAGTCCTTATTTGTTTTTAACCTGTAACTTACAACCCAAATGTACTATTGCAAGACCCAGCTCCTTTCCTAACCATTTTCTCCTTGACTTTTGTAACCTATAAGTTACAATGTATTACTATGGAAATTCTGATGGATGCGGATTGCTTGATCAAATTGACGAAGGCTGGTCTAAAAGAATTTATCTGCAAGCAAGAAAGAATAGTTATTCCCGGAACCGTTAAGAGAGAAGTTGTGGATGCCGGTAAGAGTAAGGGTCACCCAGATGCTGAATTAATTGAGGAAAATATCCGCCATGGGTTAATCACTCTGGCCAAAGAAGTTGCATCGGATCATTTGAAAGGCGACCAAGCCCTTGTGGCCATGTTTAAGCGAGGGCGATATACAGCCGTCGCCACTGATGATACAAAGTTAACTCGCATTTTGCAAGCGACTGGAATTCCATTTGTTCTCCCTGCTCTGCTTATTTTTTCAATTTGCAGAAGGGGGTTAATCGATAAGGCAAAGGGCCTGAATTGGCTTGAGAGGCTCTCGCCCTTCATCAGTGAAGAGGAATATAGTGTAACAAAACTTTTGTTGGAGGAAATGTCATGAAAGTCAAATCTATCAGAATTCCCGAGGATATCGATCAGGCCATCGATTATGTTGCCCGCTCTGAAAAACTTGAAAAGACCAGTTCTCTTCGAAAACTAACAAGAATGGGCTTCGAAGTTTATGTGGCCAAATCATATGAGAGGGGTAAACTGACCCTCCGCGAAGCAGCTCATCTCTTACACCTGAACCTGATGGAGACCATTGACCTCCTGAATGAAATGGGCGTGAAAGGCAATATCAAAGCCAAGGATGTCATGGAGGGTTTAAAGGCACTCTCTTAAGTCAACCCTTCGACTCTCCGGCCTGAAGGCCAGGGCTTGCCTTCGACCCGAGCTTTCGACCTGAGCTCAAGCCGAAGGGCTCAGGCCGAGGGGCTCAGAGTTGACCCTGAGCCGCGCTTTCTCACCCCGTCTTTAAAGACGGGGCTTGGCGCAGCCGAACGGGTCAGAAAATAGTATTTAGCCTTAAACCTCTAACCTCCAACCTCTAACCTTTAACCTTTTACCTTTCTCCTTGATCCTCTCTGTTGTCCAATGTCAAGCCCTGACCCATCTTTCTTCTGTCTATTAAAATAAATTTTTGAGGCGATTGTTAAAATCACTTCTTGGCAGGTGTCTCTTTAATGCGTAATCCTTAAAATTTAACTATGAGGGGGAGATAGAAGTCGCTTTTGCATTCTTAATTTGCTTGAGCAGTCTCTCTTTTAACCACAAATTTACCAATGTCTCAGGTGAGATATGTTCCTTTTTTGCTATTTTGGTGATGAATTCAGAAATCTCTTTTTCAAGAGGGACATAACGAGGGGTAGGAGGTACTTTAATATCACTCTCTACCTCTTTTGTAAATTTCCAGTAATCGGTCAAATCGTGTTTATCCCAGAACTCTGCTGCTTCTTTAAGCGTAGAAAATTCCTCCGGTATAGGCTCTTTTATTTTTTTACTTCTTTGCATATTTCTTCCGCTCCCTATCTGTCATATCTCTTGCTGTAACAATTAAGGCCTTTTGGTTTTTCTTCATTATAAAGAATATCAAAAGATATCTTCCGGCATCCGTTCTTCCTGAGGCAACATAAAGATGTTCCCCTTTGATTTTCCCTTTTTCTATAAATCTTATATTTGGCTGATTATTGAACACCTGTCTTAACTCAACCTCTGAAATATTATGCTTCCAAATGAGTTTATCAATGACTTGGTCCTTTAATAACAGGTCTATTATTTCCAGGTCCATTCATTTATCAAAGGGAAGTAGTTGTTAAATTCAACCCCTATTACTTGTATATCTCTTTAAACAAATAACCGCCAAAAGTCAAGACCGCCTTACCTTTTTATAAGGGATTAACCCGCAACTCGCAACAAGGTTTTAATTATTTGCCTACAACCTTTCGCCTTTAGCCTTTCACCTTTATCCTCTTCTCTTATTGACGTACCTCATCGAAATGCGATATATATCCCGCTAAACAACGCCATATGGTCTACCCAAGCCTCAGAAAAAATGTTCTCGGTTTAATCTGCCTCGTGATCACCGCAGTATTTTTCCTGGCTGGCCTCTGGCCTTTCAACTTCTCCCCCGAAAATAAGGTGAGATGGCTGCAGGACCAAAACGGTGTCCAGTTCTACGGCCAAGCCATCATCTTTTCCCAAATCCCTACACCCTACTCCCTACACCCATGCTCTGTAGAGCTTTGGTTACAGCCCGCCACTGAATCAAGTTCTCATATGGGTCGCATCTTCTCTATTCTTGACAAGCAGGGATCGGAAAGCTTCTTCATCGGCCAGTGGAGATCGCATCTGATTCTGGGAAAAGGCATTCACGGCAAAAAGACCTATCGCGAGATCGGAATAAGAGACGTTCTGAAGAAAGGTGATAAACGATTTGTCACGATCACATCAGGGGTTGATGGAACCAACATATATGTCGATGGCATTCTTATGAAATCCAGCCCGAGATTTCAACTTTTTTCGATGAATGAAAAACCATCGGGAAGGATCGTTCTGGGCAACTCTCCAACGGGGGGTGAATACTGGACCGGCAATCTATTGAGTTTGGCAATCTACGACCGTGTCTTGACAGGGGAGGAGGTCTCCCAACACTTCCCCCAACACATCCACCGTCCGAAGGAATCCGGGGGAGACGAGCCTGTCTCTTTCTACATTTTCGATGAACATTCTGGAACTCTGGCCCACGATTCTGTTGGTGACCATCACCTTCTCATCCCTTCGAGGTTTAAGGTCCTTAAAAAAACCATCCTGGTTCCACCCTGGGAAGATTTTCGTTTCACTCGCTCTTATTTAATGGATGTCTTAACAAATATCTTAGGTTTTATCCCCTTTGGATTCTTCTTCTCTGCCTACCTCTGGATGAGAAAACCCCGATCAATTTTTCGACTTCTTATTACAACTACTGTCATCGCAGGGTGCATGAGCCTCTCGATTGAACTGATCCAGGTTTATCTACCAACAAGAAGCTCACAGCTCACGGACGTAATCACAAACATTTTAGGGGCAGCCCTGGGAGTAATCTTGTTTTCCATTTACCAGCGCCGTTCTATCTTTCCCCTTCTTAAAGTTTAAAAGTATTAATCTATTCAAAAATAGATCTTTCTCCATTTCTTAATTGCTCATGGTTCTTGGTCATTGGTAACTTGCAACCTGCGACTTTTTATTTTTCATTCTTCCATCATTCCAGTATTCCATTATTCCCATCTCTTATGTTATTTGCCTCCAACCTTTAACCTTGAGCCTCTACCATGTTTTTCTTTTCCCTACACCCTATACCCTACAACCTTTATTTGATTGAACCCGAAACTTGGAATAGGTTCTTATGATTTTGCTAACTTTCAAGATCCCATTTGTGAGGATGTTTATATTATTTTAAAGTCAGACCACTTCTAAAATCTATTTTTGGGCAATGAATATAATCCAGGGACTTATGTTTACAAGCTTACCAAGATGAAGCACGCTCTCGATAAATGTGAATATCCGAATAAAATAAGAATTACTGGCCCTTGGGAAGGGAAACCAACAGAATCCCCGTTCATAAAGCACTCTGAAGTTATTGTTGAACATCCTTTTTTTCCAAAAAGAATAAGACAATTGATAGTGGATAAACCTGTCTTTTTTCCTTAACTTCTCCCTTATGTTAACAAACAATCCTCGTAATGAATGTCGATTAAGAAAGACCCCGACAACTACCCCTTTGTTAGTCAATACCCTATGTGCTTCAGTCAAAAACCATTCGCTTTCAATAACCGGGTAAACCTCGATGCATAATATTAAACTAAGAGATGCTGTTTCGGAAGGAAGGGTTTTGTCATCCATATTCGTTAGAATGCATTTGGCTGTTGGCATTCGATTCTTACAAATTTCCAAGTTGTTTTTATCGACATCCGTACAAATCATGTTCCAACCTAAATCTAAAAGTAATTTTGACCACCGTCCTCCTTCACAACCAACTTCAAGTGCAGTATTAGTCGCCCCAATTATCTGATGAGCTTTTAAAATTGTTTCCTTTTCTATTTCTGATACGTATATTCCCCAGCGACTTGCAGCAATTTTTTCCCAATATGTTAACAGGCCTTGTTCTAAAAACTCTATTTCTCTTTTCACTTCACTTAAGTCCTTTTCCAAGTCGTTAACTTTTCACATAACTTCATATATGTGTTAAATCAAACTAAAGGATCGAATTGGCATCCAATTGGGCAGCCAAGGAATCACCTATAACGAAGCACCAATCGCCATCCTTTCACCATTTTCCAATATTCAAATGAAATCGAGATCTGCCTATAACCTACCAACAAAGCAACTCCCCACATTGGGCGTATTTTTCATTTCCATAACAACCAGAGGAATGAGAATTTTTTATATGTCAGTGGGGATCTCATCTTATTCTAATTAGTATAGTGCTGAATCTAAAAGGCATTTTGATTCCCAAAAGAGGTCTGGTTAAAGAATATTTTATCAAAGGATCAGAAACGCTTTATTGCGATAACTTCAGAAGGAAAAAATATATATCTATGTGGACGGACCAATGAAAAAGAGTTACCTGCCTACTTTTATTACTGAGAGCAGAGCAATCCTTCCGCAGATCATCCTTGGGAACTTCCCCACCGGAAAGGATTATTGGACGGGCAATTTCTTCGGTTTGGCAATCTATGACCATTCGTTAAGTAATGAACAGGTTCTTCAATATTTTCAGGGTTGTTAAAAAAGGAAGAATCAATGATTTAAGAAAAGGAGGAACTTGTTGCGCTCTACCCTTTTGGTGAACACTCTGGAACTTTGGCTCATGATTCTGTTGGGGGACATCACCTTCTTATCCCATCGAGGTTTAAAGTCCTTTAAAAAACCACCCTGGATCCGCCCTGGGAAGATTTTCGTTTCACTCGCTCTTATTTAATGGACATCCTGACCAATATTTTAGGTTTTATCCCTTTCGGATTCTTCTTCTCTGCCTACCTCTGGATGAGAAAGCCCCGCTCAATTTTTCGACTTCTTCTCATGTCTATTATTATCGCAGGGTGCATAAGCCTTTCGATTGAATTGATACAGGTTTATCTTCCGACAAGGTCCTCACAGCTCACGGATGTCATTACGAATACACTGGGCATGGTAATTGGTGTGGGATTGTTTCTGAAATATCGTAAGGCTAGTAAATGCAAATTTTTATTGTATCCTTAGGTTTTTGGGAGGCGCCGGTGTTGGATCAGAAGGGTTTGAGGACAGAGTCAATGGATGTGGATAAGTGTAAGGTGTATAAGGATAATAAGCGTTTGCCCCTGAACTTGAAAAACCCATACTGCCAGTATCTGTTTGTGTCGGTGCTGTTGTCGAACCACCCTTTCTGCTCCCAGTAAAATATTCATATCCCCCACTTGACTGAGGGGCATGAAGAAAATAATCACGATCCTGTTGAATAAAAGTTTGAGAACTAGTATCAACATAAGGATAGACAGGACTGCCACCCAAAGTATTGTTCCAGTAAAAACTGTTAAAAACCTGGTCTTGAGCGGGCCACGTTGTCCTTAAAGGAGAGAAAAATGCACTCTGCCATGCTTCTTCCTCGGTCAGCTTACTAAAGATCACACCACCTGCCCCGCTGGTTATAGTGTTATCGTGTATCAATACTGAGCCGCCCCGTATGCCGAAAAGGTTCGTAGCCAAGTATGTAGAGATATTATTATTGTAGCACTCAAATATAGGGGAGGCTCTAAAGCCAAGCCCATTGTAGTAGCTTTGGTTTCCATGATTGTTTAGTATTGTCAATCCAGTCCCTGTGCTGGTTGTGAATGCACTGGCGTCAAATGTATTATACCGAACGACGACACTCGACCCTTCTTGAATATAAACTACAGCATCTAAACTTTTCTCTTCAGAATCATTATTCACAATTATGGTGTTGTCTTCAAAGAAGAAGGCGTTAGCTGTTCCCGCCTGTATCGTAGTCCTATTCCATTCGGTATCTCCTGAGCCTGTCCAGTAATTAGTATTTACGTTGGTGAACGTGTTATGGTCAGCAACTCCGTAAACCTGACCATTAATCCAGAGTACTCCATAACCCTTTGTAAAGGCATTATTGTCTATCCTTACCTGTGTCAACCCTGTGCCATTTACTATTATGGCAATCATATAGCCACCAACAGGTTTATTTGTTGGAAACGTAAACCCAATCCCAGAAATGCGGGCAGGAACATCTGAGGAAAGGGAAACGTTGATTATTTTCCCAGTGCTTGACCGTGAAATAACCGTTGAAGATGATCCGGCACCTATTAAATTGATGGATTTGGTCACGTTCAAGGTGGAGGTCCACGTACAAGTTCCTGCGGGAATGGCTACGGTATCTCCTGCCGACGCTGCGTTGTAAGCGGCGGTCACGTCTGTCAGTGAACATGAAGTGGCCGTATGCGTGTCTGCCCATGAAGTAATAGGCAGAAATAAAAAAACTAAAAAAACAATTAAATATTTAAACCGCATCGTGGGACCTCCCACCTATTTTAGAAAAATATCATAAAAGTAGTTTCAGAACCTAACCAAATTGTCCACTGTTAATTTTATACCGATGTTAAACTCCCTCGTGCTTGTTTACAACAACTACTTAAGCAATCATCATATTAGAACTGGAATGCCAGGCTAAAAGAAACTTGATTATTTTTAAGTCCTCCGTGATACGTTTAATAAAATTAATGCAACAAAAATGCCAAATGGGACAATCATTAAAATCGCTTGATTTTACAGGTATTTTACTAAAATAATGATACTTTTTTATTATGGGAATATGACTTTTTGTGCAAGAGTGGACATTTTTTCACATATCTTGATTGCAAGGTTACCCTCTTTTTTGAAAAAAGGGTGGACTGTTCATCCGCCATTGTGTAAAAATCCTGAGAATTGGTGATCGCGGGAGGGCCTTTTACCACGGCTCTGAGGGAAATCCGCGGGTCGATCCAGGGAATTTTATAAGCTTTCATTTGCTTTTCCATCTCTCGCCAAGAAGAAAATCATAGTTTCTTGGGATAAACCTGATGACTCCCCCTCCGGGGTAACAGGTTAACTCGCCAACGTATATTTGGCCGCCAACACTGTATAGATCTACCCTCATGAAGTCAAACTCCCGTGCGATGGATTCAGCCAACTGAATCATGTCTTTATAATTGTCCGGGCGCACGACCTTGCCCGGGTAAAGCTTCTTTCCATATGTGAATTCCAGTCGATTGAAGTCCCTATTAAAAAAAGTTCTAGTGTGATCCTCCGTAAATCGGTCATAGTCAACCTGAACAAACTCCGCTCGACCCGAGTAACATAAGAATTTGTAATCTACGGGTACCTTTCCATTATCTTCCAAGAATGATTCCACTATAATCGCTGGTATAATATTCTTATAGCCCCACTCCATGCCAACGAGATATTCCTGGCAGTAGTTCTCACGAAGCCATTTTCCCAATTGCCGCCTTGCTTTTGTCTGATCGAGCTGCGTCTTGTCCTTGGCATAAATGTTATAACCACATCCGTGAGTAGTCTTTATCACAAACTTAGAGGGCAATTCATCAAAAGGGACTTCTTCCGGGTTGCCTCCACTCCAAAGCAGTGGAATCAAGTACTCGCTCCCTACTTTGCTGGCCACATAATCCCGCACGCGCAATTTGTCTGAAAGCATTATCCATTTGGGGTCACGATCGAAAAGCATGCGATTCCACACTTTCTCCGAAATACTCCGTGGGCTTTTGAAGCATGGCCAATACCGATGTACTGTCCAGAAATAAAGACCCCATAAATAGCATATGACTGGATCCGGAGGTCCATCATCCACAATATGCCTCGCATAGGCGCGGCATATTGGCATATATATCAGTCTGGTTAACACTGAAATTAGATTCATAGAAATACTCTTCCTAATAGTTTGCCGACATTACGTTTAGCACATCTGTATCCGCAATGGTCTTAAGGCCTTAAAAACCCAGAACTACCCTTTCATCAGATAATCTCGAATGCGATCCAAATTGGCGGGGCCTTCTTTTTTCATCACAGCATAGCCCACCAAAAAGATCAGAAAAATGTTCATGGCAGCACCTACCAGGGAAAACAGCATGATGGTCTTCGATGCGTTTAGATAAAGCCCACCCAAGACCAACGCCAACGCTCTTGCGGCGAGCAAAACCAAGTCGTATAGAAAAACTGTGCGCTGGATCCTGATGAGCTGTGCGAACAGCACGGCTGGCAGATTACAGAAGACAAACATCATCCACAACACCAGGCTCCGCGCAAACTCGCCGGCCGTGTACCACTGAGAGCCAAATATCCAGGTGAAGAGTTGCGGGGCCCATATGAACAAAATCAACGAGGGGATAAACGCCAGGACAAACAGCCCCACGGTAATCTTCACGTAAAGGGGACCAAGGCTACCGCCCTGATGCTGGGTTTCGCCGGCCTTTTGAAAGAGCACCTGTCGAAGTGCCGTTAGGACGAAGCCCATCGGCACCTGCAGAATACGGATCCCGAACGCATACGCTCCGGCCACCGCAATTCCGTAAAACTGGGTCAAAAGCAAAACGGGCAAGCCCAACGACAGGCTATTAATGACGTTCTGAGAACCGGAATAAATTGGGAAATCCCGGTAGTCTTTCGCCAGTTGCTTCATTCGGCCCCACCGAATGAAGCGCCGGGAACCCAAAAGATCAGGAAGAAGCACCCGCACCAGATTCAGACTTGCCAACATATCAGCCAGAACGCTGCTTACGATAAGCCCTGCAGCCCCCCCTCTTAGAAAACCAAATCCAATCTGGCTTCCATTGGATGACAGGCTGCGTATGACCTGCGAGGTGGAGGTATGTTTGAAGGCTTTGACGCGCACGCACCACGCCTGGCATGACCGATTGAGGCCAGATACAATGGTGGCCACAACCAACAGTGCCAGTGCCCACACCCCGGTTGTCTTCATTACAGCGTTCACGGATGCGGGAGCAAACAGGCACGCTGCTAAACATAGGAGAGCAACAGCTGAGGTAACCAGGCAGGAAACGAGAAAAAGGTTGATCGCATCCCCCTTCTCCTTGGGTAGCATTATCGCCTGGGTATATTCCAAAGTTGCTCCCGCGCCAATGATTGTCGCAACTGAATTGAACGAACCAAAGATGCCAAAGTCAGATGGAGAAAAAAGGCGGCTGATAATTGGAGTAAGGGCAAACCCAATGACCTGCGCCATGGCCGTGCCTGACATCACGACCAGGATATTCTTGACGAAAGAAGACTTCCTCAGCCTGGCATAGATATACTGTAATTTAAGCTTAGAGGCTTTTATAGCTGATGTTGCTTCCATGGTTCAAATACTGTTTACATACTTAGAAATCGCGCTTCTTGACCAATTCGATACCAAGCATAGTGAGCAACCGACTTAGATGGTGGGCACCCCTGACAAGACAATTCATCAACACATGACTCCCCAAGCAAGCACAAAAAGGGATAGCTACTGCGTAAACCATCAATGCAACGGTTGATTTCATAGGCACTTTCACCCACGATAATCCGTCCTTCTGGTTAACGCTGTTTCGATACGCATTGCTCCCGTTAACCAACGCACGTTTAAGGTAGTAGTTTTTTCTCCAGCGCTCCGGCGGTACGATCTCATAAACCGGGGCCTCTTCCACAGCAACAAACCTGTATCCGGCGGCCATAGCCTGCTTGAAGAATTCGCGGTCTGAGCCTCCTGTTTTGAACTTCAGGTCAAAACAAAGGTGGTATTTGTCAAATACTTCCTTCTTTATTAGTACATTCCCGGTGCGGGTCTGATCCCAATTCAGCAAGGTACCCGTGTGGTGAACCGGCCGCTCGCAAAACCCGCTTTTGATTAACCAGGTAGGGGGGGGTTTTTCAAAAAAAGGGTGGACAGGACCAAGTGTCCCATCCACATCAAACGCCCGGATGGCCCGGTACATTGTTACCAACCAATGCTGGGGCGGGAATTCATCATCATCAATGATGCCAATATAATTGCCACGGGCAAGCCGAAGAGCGTGGTTTCTGGCTGCTGGAATCGTCTGTTCAGGTTCGATGTCGTATGTAATGTCCAAACCGAGCTCTGCCCTCAACCGCATCACGGTTTCTCTGGCAGGACCTGCCGCATCATTGTCCACCACAACCACCGAAAAATCGAAGAGCCTCTCCGTCTCCTGCAATGCCAATTTCCTCAGAAGACGTTCCAGCATTTGATTACGGCCGAAAGTAGGAACACAAACTGAAATATGATCTTTCATGGCCTCCCATGAGCCTGCCGAAAACCAGTGTGGTGGCGCTTTATGTCTTGATTCATCATCTCGTCCAATCTCCGCGCTATCGCCTCACCCGAAAATACATTGACGAAGCGTTCGTATGCAGCATCGGCATAGCTTTGATAGCTCTCCAAGTTTTCGTACACCGCCCGAACCGCCATCGCCATGGTTTCGTGGTTATCTCTAACGAGTATTCCCGAAACACCATCCGTAATATACTCACGTATAATGCCTGTATCCGTCGCAATGATTATTTTTCTGTTCTTCATGTACCGCAGCAAACAACTCTGTCCAGCCGCCCCGGTATTATGTGCTATCGGAATAATGCAAGCCTTGGAGGCTCTAACATAGGCATCGAACAACTCTGACGGGACATCTCGTAGGACCTTTATATTTGGCGGTGCAACTGACTCGTCGACTTCGGTGTTTAGCTTTGAACATACAATTACCAATTTGTAAGGAAGGTTCTTAAACATTTCAATTAGTGAGAGATAATCACGATTGCTGTAACCACCGCTGAAGAAAAAATCTCTCAGCTCTAACTCTTTCTCCACGTTTACTTCAGCGTTTGGCAAAAACTTCTGCCCACTTAAGTCCCCATATGGAACATAAAACATTCTATCCTCTGGCAACAAAAGCGACTTGGAGTACAGCGCTTTCTCGAAATTCGAGAAAAGAACATATTGAATTCTCTCGGAATCCATAATTCGAAATGGATAGCGGAGAAGGCAGAGCCAGCGCGGGTTATGAATAAAGAGGCCAAACCAATATACGCGTCGGCATGAGGGAAGCAATCCGAGCTTCAAAAGCAATGCGATCGAACAAGCCATGACTCCTACGGCAATGATTTCTTCAGCGTTGCGAATGCACTTTTGATTTTTTAAAACATAAAACAAATCGACTATCAGGTCCCTGAAATGAGCTGTCTTCGATTTTATGCCCGGATCTCGTGGTAGCCGACAAAGATCTGAAAAACCATGCTTCCTTATGAAATAATTGCACAGATGCGGATGCGCGTTGCCGCAGTGACGCACGATCAACCGCCTTAGCCCTTGCATCTCAGAATGTTGAAGCCAACGCCGCTTTTCTGCTGGGCCTGTCCTCATAACCTCACTGCTCCAATACGCCGCAAGAAAGTTGTACGGACCTAACTATTACCATTAACGGACTGACTCTCCTTTCTCATACCAACCCCACGTCGTAATATGCCACTTATAGCCTGTCTTCACCGAGTACCCAAAGCTGCTTAATATCTTTTCTACCCGTGAACTCGTTGCCTCACCATCTCGACGGTGGTAACTAGCGATAGCAAAGAAAGGGCGATGGAGGCGTATGGTCTCCCGAGCACCCAACAATGCCTCCAATTCCGCGCCTTCTATGTCCATTTTGACATAGTCGATGGATTTCAGTTTGAGCGACCCTAACAGTCTATCAAGGCTTATCAGTCTTACCTGCTCAACTTCGGCCTCTCCAGTTGCAGTCCCAAAAAGATTGAAGGACGAATCATTCCTTTTTGTTAGGACTACCTCTTTTTCCTCACTATACAAGGCTGAATGTTCAACCTTAACGTTTTTTATTCCCAAGCGTTTCAGCCGGATTGTCAGGCGGTGACATATATCCCGCTGAGGTTCTATTGCAACTACCCATCCTTCGCGACCGACAAGGCGAGACGCAACTAGCGTAAAGTGTCCCTTCCAGGCACCAACATCTATTACCACCTGCCCTTTTTTTGGTCTGTGCAATTTGAGGTAGCCATCTGCTTCTCTCCAGAACTGACAAACCACCCATATAGGGCAGTATAGGAAGAAAACGTCCATCAGCCACTCTTCGAGTCTGGGAGGCAGAGTATTCTTCAAGGCCTCTGCCCATCTTGCCATTTCCAAGAGCAATCTTTTCATAACTATTTTCTTGTCCCAATACTCGCCGGACTGCTAAATCCTCCTAACTCAAGCAATGTTTTCCTATTAATTGCCTGCGCATCAATGGCTAGAATTCGGTTGCTAAGTTAAGGTGAGCCGTGGGAATCAGGCACACTGTTCACTTTGTCAGAAACTCGTCGGCCCAATACAAAATCATAGAGAGCCTGAGCATAGTAACGGCCGATCGTCCTCTCCGCTGGCGCTAGGGTCTTCTCCATAGAGAACCGCCGAAAATGCCAGAAGGGAACACTCCCGCGCAAGGCAAAATTGCCAAATGACGCATCGACCTCGCCATCTGCGAAGATCTGTTTGAAAAACTGGATTGAGATGTTGTCATACCCATGGGGAAAAGCGAACGCACCATAGCCCAGAGAGAATCGCTCGCGGAGGAAACGGACAGATGCGCGTGTCTGATGAAGCTGCTCCTCGAAGGGAATGAGAGAGTATTGCGGGTGGTCCACGCTGTGCGCCCCAATTGTGAATCCCATGCCAATCAGTTTGCAGACTTGCTCTGACGTAAGATAAGGTTGAAACTTCCGAAGGTAAGCTGTGAAGTCGTAGCCTAGGACAGTTGCGATTGCATCGAGGACATCTTTCTTGGCGTAATCAACCGACAAGAGTGCAGTTCTTAGATTCGTGCCCCTAATCCCCCAATCGGCGAGGATCCGCAATAGTTGCTTGCTGTGCGTGTTAGTCCTCACATGCGCCAGTTGCTCAACCAGAAGACTGACTTTGTTCTTGTAAGCCATCCCCATGTTGTCCAGGAAAGCACCTATCACAAAGAAGGTCGCAGTTATGCCCTTCTCCCAGAGTATAGGCGCTACCACGTCGTATTGTTCCCTGAAGCCGTCATCGAACGTGAGCAAAAACGAATTCTTCGGAAGCCACCGGTGGGTTCTTAGGCTGCTCACCAAGTCGCATAAATCTGTTGGCTGATAAAATCTCAAGAATGTGTCCAGGTCTCTCCTGAACTGTCTGACGTTCTTGAACTGATAGAGATGCTTGACGTGCGGAACTTCATCATCACTAACTAGGTGATAGTAAGGAATGAGCGGAATCGCTCCACTCAACTTCTGTAGAAGGCCAAACGGAAGCCTCGAGAAAACCTGCGGCACAACGCCGTTCTTGACAAAATTTATGACCATTGCTGAGTCCTTAGTATATGACTTCTTTTGAGGAAGACGGAGCGCTAACCCCCGCGTCCTAATCAGTCATAAGAGGATCCTGATACACCAACGGCGTTGAACGCAGTAAATTCTCTCGACCTGTTGCGTTGTTGCAGGCCCCTTTTCTTGGAACAGAGACTGCCAGAAACAGAAGAACTGCCGTCAGATGGCTCGTGAATGAGTTGATCGAGGATTCGGTTACATTGTGAATCAAAGCCATGAGCAGGTAGCAAATGCAAAGACTAGCCCAATCATAGTCATGGGTCAGTTCCCTTTGGGCTTTCCAGCAAAAGGACAGGAGGAACAAGACGATAAGCAGAAGGCCAACGATACCAATTCCCAAGAACACATCGAGATACCCATTGTGGGCCTCTTTCTGCCCGAAGATGGCCTGCTGAGTCATAGGGGTCCAGAAGCCACCAAATCCGTGTCCTAAAATGGGATGCTTCTCAAAAAAAGGAAGAAGCCCCGCCCAAATATCCGTTCGCCCAGTCAGGGTCTCGCTCCGCCCAAGGATAGGAGAAAAGCCTCCCACCGTTGATCCGCCGACGAATGGCGTGACAATTCCGAAGCCAACAACCAACACAATCATCGCCACCGCCGGGATAGCTCCCAAATACATTCGGTGTTTTCTCATCCATTGAAGCGTACCAAACATTGCCAACCCCGCACCTAAAGCAACGATCGCAGTTGCAGGGTACGCACCTGGCGGTCCTATTAGGAGAAAAAGTGCTGCAACAAGGAGAAGCACTTCGGCATAGGTCTGATAACTACGAACAGGAACATCGGATCCCTTCCATCTCCTGATGAGAGACCAAACAAGGAAAAAAATCGAGATCAGACACAACCGGCCAAGACCGTTTTTCTGGACGGCAACGCCTATCCACATTTCTCCGCCCGACCAACGGCCATACATGCGGCCATATTCAGGAAAGTATTTTATGAGGAGCAGCGAAAAGGGAATAAGTATATAAACTGTTCTCCTTATGAGGCTTTGCACCGCTTGGCGTCGTGATGGTTCAGTTAGAACAAGAAATGCCATAATGATTGCGATCAACTCTCTACCCCAGCGTTTGAAGGATACAAATGGGATCTCGGACCAGAGGATGCTAACGAGCATGTAGCCGATCAGCAAAATCAACCAGATGTTCTTCTTTATGGCGGTAGACCAATCGAACCGTCTCCTAGCAAGTATAAGCAGACCCAGGCAGAGGAGCCCAATCAGGAAAGCCCGGTCAAGTGGGCTCCCAGATAGATCATCACCTCCGCTTGATCCAAACCAAACCTCCAACGACTTGCTCGCCGTAAACAGCATCCAGATGGTCGGTATCCACAGGGCAAGGGACACCTTGGGCGCCTGTTTGCGCTCAAGCCGCAACAGAAAGAACACAAAGATTGTGCAGAGGAGTAGTGCTACTATTGAGGGCATGATAAATTAGGTTTACAGTTACCGGTTAACAGTTTACGGCTGATGGATAACGGTTGCCGGTTAACCAACAACTGTCAACTGGAAACAAATTTTTCCTTCTTGATTTGCTTAAATATCTCATCCATAATTTTTGATGTTAAGATTATTTCCTTGTATGATAGTGGCAAAGGCTCATTTTTGGCCACTGAACGATAGAAAGATTCTATTAGCGTTTTCAAGGCTGCATCATTCGGTAGGTGGAAGTCTTTCATTAAGAATTTATTAAAGTTTCCAATAAAGTTACCAACGTACTGTCTTGCGTATTCAAATGGAGGGACAAAGTATCTCAAGTAACTTTTGTATTCTTTGTTGCTTACTTTGATGAGAATTTGATGATCGTCATCAACAATCAACGAATTTTTAAGGCCATATAATCGGAATTGCTGAGGTGCGGGACTGATTTGGGAGGAAAAAGTAAAGTAGGCAGTTGTAGAATCTTCATCCTGGATAATGACCCGTACCTCGTCAACAATATCATTTTCTCCAATGTTTTTGAGGAACGGGCTGGTGAAGCCGTGGGCAATGACCACCGGGCTATCGCCAGACAAGAACTCCGCTATCTTGCTGATACCATGGCTGATAATGTTCTGCAGCAGCGACCCTGGAAGCTTTCTTACCCAATGATCACTGTCGCCCAGAAGGGCCTTTGCATAGCTCTCGTCTCCAAAGTCATAGCAGTAGATACTCTCCATGTGAACCGGTCTACCACCGAGGTACCCCTTCCTTACTAATTCTCTCATCCGAATCATCGTATGGGTGAATTGAGCGTTGTGACCTGCGGTAAGTTTTAACCCCTTCTCATTAGCAATTTTTATTAACTCCTCCGCTTCGGCTGTGTTCAAAGTGAAGGGTTTTTCCACATAAACATTACATCCGGCTTCAAGGCAGATCTTAGCTAATTGGTAATGACTTGCCGGGGGTGTCGTAATATGAACAACGTCGAGCTTGATCGCCTCAAGCATTTCTTGCATATTTGTGAAATACTTTCTGATTCTGAACCGTTCATACATCTGTTGAGCCATTAATGGCTCACTGTCGCACACTCCCATTATTTCAGCAGCTGGGATTCTTTGGATTTGGACCGCATGCTGATCGGCCATTTTTCCACAACCGATAATGCCAACCTTGATCATTTTTGGGGCCCCTCTACTTCCCGCATGTAGGCAAAGAATCTTTGCAGTCCCACACTCATCGCCACCTTCGGCTGCCACCCCAACAACTCTTTGGCCTTACTATTTGAGTATCTGTTACCCTTCCAATAGACTGAGCATGTCCTGCGATTAAAGACGGGGGGGAGTTGCCCCTCAGACCATTTTGAATACTTTTCCCAGAGGTAACAGAAGGAAAACCAGACTCGATATGGAATGGGTATTGATAAAATTCGACGAACTTCGCGCTTATACAAGCCAAGAAATTCATGACTCCTCGGTAGATCATCATCAAAAATATTAAAGACCTGCCCTTCTATCCCGTTTCTCAACCCGGCCAAAACAATAGCTTCTGCACAATTGTCCACGTATGTGAGGGGGATTCTGTTATTTAAGCCGAGATGCAGAAATACACCAAAGGTACTCGTCCCGATCCTATCCGAAATTTTAGCTTTCCCGGGACCAAAGACAACGCTTGGCCGAACAATCACGTAAGGTAAATTATGTTTTTGGGCGTACTCAAGAACGATTTCATCTTGTTTCGCTTTCCCATAGGTATAAGGCTCAAATCGCTCGACCCATTTAGTATCCACCTCGCATGATTCGTCCAGCAAGCCACCACGCGGGATTTTTTCATTTGTATAGACAGCGATAGAACTGATATTGACCAATCGCTTTAGAGTTTGATCTTTTATCACGGCGTCAAGGAGATTCCTCGTGGCTACTGCAGAGTTCATAAAACAGCCAGGAAATGTCTTTTCAACACCAGCGGCCAGATGATAAATGATGGAGACCCCTTTTGCAGCAATTTGACACACATCACGGGAAAGCAGGTTCCCTTCAATAAACTCCACCTCTGCTTTTGAGGAATCGGCAATCCGCTGCAATTTGGGGAGATTCCGGCTGGATCTGACGAGACAGCGAAGCCTCGTGAATCCGTATTCAAGTAAGGTTTCAAATACCTTTGAGCCAACAAACCCGTTCGCCCCGGTGATCAGAACGAGATCCGATTTTTTGATTATCCAATTTTCTTTCATTGTTTCATTTGATCGAGGAGAGGTTTTCGGGTTTTACGCACAGTTCAGACACCTTCGATATACTTCTTCAAAGATGGATATCGCGATTCCCTTTTTCTTCAACAATGCCAGAAAAGACTCCACAGTCTCGAAATCAACCAAATCCTTGGTGTGTCCTATCGCGACGATGGGTCGAAATGATGTCGGGTCCTCTTGATCTTCCCGGATTACTGTGTCTACCATCTCCTTTAGCTCGTCTAATGTCATGCGACAGAAATCGAACTTTAGAGGGTATCGAAAACGGAAAAAATCCACAAGACGAATCAGCCTCTGTTTACCATTCTGAACTGCCGAAGAACCTTTTTGCTGAAGGCCGATACGCTTGGCCGTAAACATTTTCCAGATTGGGACCATCCGAGTATGTATCGGCAGCTCAAGCAAAGCCCCCTTGGAATCGGGTGAATTCACATCGTCCTGAAACTTCCAAAAATATCCATTCTTCGCCGCGCGACGATAATCCAACTTGTGCTGTTGTTGTAAGCCGCCCTTGAATACTGATGAATCCACTTTTATCCCTCGCTCGGCCAATACGGTCGCCACAGTCTTTGTTGGCTGGAGTAACCAATTCCCAGCACGGAAAGAAAGTGGAGTAAAATCATACGCGCCTAATAATTCACGGAAATAAGAGAGCGAGCGATCGACAATTTGAACAATTCGATGTTGTGGTAGCGTGCATAGATTATATTCGCTGTAATCGAGTATCCATCCTCTATTCTCGCGCCTTGCGTTATACCACTGCGGATGCAGATGAAGCGCTAATTCAAATCCCTCGCTGTAGAAATCCCGTATTTGATGTTTTATTAGATCGATGGCCGGGTCCGTGCGTTTAGCTTCTATCATCTCCAGTTCAGCAACCTCAATGAAGGCCACGAAACGTGCATTCCATTTCTGAAAGGGCGCCATTAGTCTTTTAGCCGGCTCATAGACCAATTCCCTCAGTGAACCTTCGCCGTTTCCGTATATCTCGTAATCAATTGTGAAGATACATTCGATCATAAGATAAGAAAATGCATGGTGCATCGGGCATACCGCATAGCGTAGCTAAGCAAGATAAGGACCACATTAGTTGGCATAGGGCGAAGGATATATAGCATTGGGCCATTGATCATTAATATCCTGCAGTCTATCCTTTATCAGTCCAGTAAATGTTTTTGCCACCTTACTTGGAACATAAAATAGAATGCCTTCTGTTGGGAAAGGCTTTAGCCTTGCAGGGAAATGATCTTCTTAAACAAATTCCTTAGTCTGCCCATCTGTTCTTTCCTGACAAATTCAACTAATTCCATGGACACAGGAATTTCCGCTCGTCCTAACATAGCCCAGAAATATCCTACAAGGAGCATAAAACCGTTAAATATAAAAGGCCTCTTGTTCATGTGGTATAACGATCGGAAGATTTGCCAAACCGGATGCGTCCCCACAAGGTAATCTTGATAACCATTCCTGAATGCACCCGATAGGGAAGTGTATTGTACAAATTGCGTTTTCCGGTGGTGTTGGCAGGTCTTTTCGGTAAATGTACGGGTTTGCCAACCTTTCATTCTGGCAGAGAGGACTGCCACCCAGTCAACCCCACCCTCTTTCAAGGGGACATATCCTCCGACGGCCTCAAAACACTCACGCCGGAAAAGTTGGCAGGCTCCAGAGACGTGCTCGACGCTTGTAAAGTGATAATCATATTGATGAGATCCCTCTCTGAAAGGCGTCCCGCCAACCCCTAATCGTGGATTCTCATCAAACTTGCTCAGGAGAAAAGAGATATAATCCTTTTCAAACGATATATCAGCGTCCAAATTTCCAATAACGTCAAACTTTAGATCCTTGACCTTTGCGTAGCCTTCGTTAAAGGCAAGAACTTTGCCGGCGAAGTGACGCTCCGCTCGCTCAGGCATCCTAACTAATTCGATCCACTGATATTCTGCAGCATACTTTTCTACGATATCATCAGTACCATCAGTTGATCCATCACTCACAATCACCCACTTCACCGGTCGGACCGTCTGGCTGACGACTGACTTAATCGTCTCTTCTATAAACTCTTTTTCATTACGCGCAGGAGTGATAAGAACGTACGTAAAGCCGTTAGCGTGTTCGTTACCGGCATTTCCTGATTCCGCTGGCGTTAAATCGGCTTTCATCTCAGTCCCAGGGTTCCTTAATCACATTCCTCCAGAAGGGTGGGAAGAGCCAGAAGCATCCATGCCTGTGACCACCTCATATAGGGGATTTTGGAGGTGAAAAAAGGAAATGATTGGTAGTAGAAATACCCCCCCTCATCCCACATATTAGTCATTGCCCATCTAAAGACGGTGAGGGCCAAACTGACATTACTCTCATCGATATCTTTTAGGACCAACAGAGTGATCATGCTCTGTGCCACGCTGTGAATATCGATGGGGAAGGTGCGATCATGAAAATATTTGGGCGCCCCATCTTCCCGGAAAAAGTGCTTTCTGTAAAATTCGAATCCGCGATGGATGTGGGATTCGAACTCTGATGTCTCAGCATATTGTCCAATAGACCGTAAAGCGCAAAGGTTGTAACCCGTGTGAAAATTGTCTATCCAGCGTTGTGTGGGCAATTCACCGTAGTCCCACGATCCATCGTCTTGCTGCTTAGCAGCTGAATATCGCGTGACCCTCACCGCAGGTTTAAGGAAATTCTTGTCACCACAATGTTTGTACACTCTGCAAAGAAGAGCGGCACCAATGAAGTTCGCATTGTGAACTCTTGTCTGGAGGGCCGGCAGAGGATAACTGAAACCCGCGGTGGAATCATCCTCCGTCCAATAGAGCTCATTCAGGATGTACTCTGCGGCGCTAACCGCCATGTTGAGGTAGCTCGATTCGTGATTTTCTTCATATGCATCCAGCAAAGCATTGGCAACAAAAGATGTACAGACAAGGTTCGGTGCTCCCCGAGGAACTATTATTGTCCGCGTCTGCCATAGGAAACTATAACCCCAACACCAATATTGAGTATTCTGCGACCGAAGGGCCACCAGCTTCTCAGCCATCAAGGCAATGAGGTCTTCATGCTCAAGCACACCCAGCCTTTTCAGCTTCAAAAAAGCCATGAGGAATAGTGCGATTGCTTTGGGGTTTTGAGCCTTGGGTATCAGTAAGAGTGGTCGAAGATTAATAGGGCTTCTCTTCAGTATCTGAGTAAATGCAAGGCGAAAGAGTCTAAAATCCAAAAAGGGCAAGCGCCTGAAGATTTCGCTGTTGAGTGCATCATAAGGATCATAACCAGCCCAATCATTTGTTCGGCAGTAAGCGAGAAGTTTCAGGGTGATAGTCTTAAGGTTTTCAAACGAAAACATGTTGAGGGGTGCGGGTTGCTTGGGTAATTGGGTAAGGTGGTTTAGGATCATAAACACAATGAACTCAAGTAATACAATGTACTCAATGAACAGATGCGGTTTTGTTTTATGGTTTTGCTAAGATTCCGATAATCCTTTCCGCCGTCTTTCCATCCCATAATTCTGGAATACTTCCTACGGGGTGGCATCCCTTTAACAAATCATTAAAATCGACTTCCATCTTTTCCAGGGACGTCAATTTGTTCGTGCCTTGCTTTATGGTAATTGGCCGTTCTGTATTCGGTCGTAAAGTCAAGCATGGGATTCCTAAAAACGTTGTCTCTTCTTGAAGGCCTCCAGAATCGGTCAGAACGAACCGTGAACTCTCGACGAGGCAAATGGTATCATGATACCCAATGGGGTCCGAGAGCCGTAACCCTTTTACACTTTCCACCTTCTGCCTCAATCCGAACGTCTCAAGCTGTTTTCTTGTCCGGGGGTGCATAGGGAATACCACCGGTATTCTTTCGGATAGGTTTGATAAGTTTCCAAATATGTTCGATATCACCGCCTTATCATCTACATTTGCAGGTCTATGTAAAGTAACAAAGACATAATTCTTAGGCGCTACATCGAATTTTTCCCAAGTTCTACATTCTCGAGCCTGATCAAGGTTTGCCACTATGGTATCTATCATGATATTTCCAACTCGTTTTATCTTTTCTTTAGGAACCCCCTCCCGCAGTAAGTTCTCATCCGCCTCTTCAGATGGCGTGAACAGCAGGTCAGAGACGGCGTCCGTCACCAGCCGGTTGATCTCTTCTGGCATGGTTCGATCAAAGCTCCTCAGTCCTGCCTCCACATGAGCCACTTTAATGCCCAACTTTACTGCCGCAAGTGCGCAGGCCATTGTCGAGTTGACATCACCTACTACGACGACCCAATCCGGTTTTTCTTCCAGACATATCTTTTCAAAACGAATGAGTATCTCACCAGTTTGAACGCCATGAGATGCGGAACCAACCTCTAAATTTACGTGGGGTCTTGGGAGTTCCAATTCATGGAAAAAACTTTCGGACATTGCCATGTCGTAATGTTGGCCGGTATGGACAAGAATATAGTTTATTGAGTTGCTTGGGTTTATTGAGTTATTGAATTTTTTAATAGCTGAGATAATGGGAGCTATTTTCATAAAGTTGGGCCTAGCGCCCGCAACTAATATGATCTTTAAGGGTTTTTGATTCATAAAAAAATAAACACTCTCTTGCATTTTCTCGGGGCGTCAGGAAAACTGTCCAATCGATTAACTCCTCCAACTGACTTTCTGATGCTACCCGCCATCCGCGATCCTTTTAATCTCTTTTACTATTTTCTTCAATGCATCCACATCAGCAATGCGTATCTCACCCTCTTTTTCTCTTATTCTTAAAATAATTTTTGTCTCGATTTGTTCCACGCCCTCAATAAGCTTGAGGCGACCCATGCCGCTAAGATATTTATCCACCGCGCCAATCTTACCCCTGAAAATGCTGTAAACCGGCACCCCCAAAGCGGCGGCTTCACGATTCATAGTTCCTCCACCACTCACCACAAGGTCCGAATACCAGATCAGATTCAAACCGTCCACTACTTTTGGAGGGATCTTGAGAATCTTCTTAGAGATGAGATGGTCCCACTTGCACTTTATGAACTCCTCTTGTCTTTCGTTTCTTGGCAGAATGATAATTTTAAGGTGATCTTGATTCCCAAGATAATCAACCACCGCTTCGAACAGTCCTTCACTTTCCGGCTTAAAATAATGAGCCTCCGTTGCAGGAGGCCGCACCGTCACGACTAAGTCACCCTCATTCAGTTCCAGTTCCTTCTTTATGCTTGGGTCTGGCTTAAAATTTGGAACGTAGACATCTTCCTTTATCCCCGGATACTTCAAGATCCGCTCCTTCATAAAGGGTATCGCTTCTGGAGGGATAACATCGGGCACCATTACCCAGGTCGGAGCAAAAAGTTCCTTTGCATATTCATAATCTGTTAGCACCAGCGATGGGATTCTTAGTAATCTGGAAATTAATATTTGGGACCGAGACCCATGGGATAGTGCGAGATCTGGCCTCTCCCTCAGCGCGATCGGGGCTAATTGCATTGCTCGCACAAAGAGGCCTATTACTTTGAGTAATTTATGCCTTCCATAGTGACGCCCGATGATTTCACACTCAAGGTTGTGCATCTCTGCAAGGTCGCGGACCTGGAAACAGTCTCGCCCAGTGAGCACGACTGAATACCCAATTTCTTCTAATTTCCTTATGATCGGGCGGAAAAAAGGAACATGAGGGGAGTTATCGAAATCAATCCATATTGTGGTTTTCCTTTGATCCGGGATACTGTTCTCTGTCTTTTTTAATTCCGGAGGAATGGAGACTGCCGCATTATCTTTTTCTTTAAGGGTGTTGTTATCCCTCCAAAACTTTGTTACCTCATTTGGAGAGGCAAGCCAGTATTGATCTGTATAATATTTCCTCAGGTAATCAAGAAAATTTCTATAATACTCGACAGGATATTTTTCAATTGATTTAGACCTTTCAGAAAAATTCATATAATCCGGATGGGTAATCAGTAAGGCCATCCCGCCATGTTCTGCAATCCAATCGAGCTTCTGTTTCCAGATATCGATGTTCTTTTCGCCCATGATTACAAATAGAGAGTGATCCTGAGGGAGTGTGTAGGGAAGCTCGATGTATCCCTTCTGGGTTTGATTTCCTGACACCCAAAAAGGGAAAATTGTACCTACGCCATCGGGTTGGGGCTCGAAGGGATCTGTATCGAAAGTGGAGGAGTCATACTGGATATCGAGATCTCCAATCCAGTCCAAATTGTGATACATGCTTGGCGCACGAAACCCAACCGATTGCCAGTCTTTTAGATACTGGTTAATTCGCTTTGCGCTTTCTTGAAAGGTAGTCTTTGATTTAAACAGGTTTACATTGTGGTGCAGGCCGTGGACCCCAACTTCAAAACCCTGCTGTTCAAGATAAAGACGGAGCTCAGGGAATAATCGATAATCCTCGGCGATAAAATTGAACGAAGATCGGAACCCAAGGCTTTTCTCCAACTCCATCAGCTTAAGACACTTATCCTGGCCTTCGGCTGTCTCCACATCATGGGTCAGAACCAGGGCGAATTTCTTTCCATCAGGCCATCCAGTCCATCCTTCGGGTGGCAGTGCTGCCTTTTCGTCGATGGGCCAGACATGGGCATATTTAACCCTTTTTCTCAAGATAATCTGGCGCCGGATTTCGATCTGGAGTCGCCGGGGGATAATAGGTTTTAGTTTATAGTAGAGGGAATTGAGGAACATGTTGCTTGGGTTTATTGTGTTATTTGGGTTAGTTGGGTTTGTTGGGTTGCTTGGGTTGCTTGGGTTATTTGAGTTGCTTGAGTTAAACCCAATTAACTCTGGAAAATCTTATTTTGTTTTGTCGAGTTGGGATTGTAGGTATTTGATGAAGTTGGAGTCCTTTTTTGAAACAATTTCAGCTTGATTGTAGATTTTATCAAATTCATTTTGAGTGATATACTCCTGATCTAATGCAACGTAGAGCTGGCTTTGCACTTCCGCTGCGGAACTCTTTGAAATAAATAAGAACTGAATAAACTCCTTGTTACCTTTTCTTGCGAATCCCTCCCTCCGGGGCGTAGCCTACAAACTTTTTTCTTCAATCCATCTTATCCGTTTTCCTCTTGATCTTTTTAAGTCTCTTTCTAT
>Ga0116116_1000682_pt1 | contig 33450 bp, 22 predicted proteins | sample June2015DPH_10_1_FD_89722 | JGI IMG/M metagenome (GOLD analysis project Ga0116116, IMG submission 89722) | Peatland microbial communities from SPRUCE experiment site at the Marcell Experimental Forest, Minnesota, USA - June2015DPH_10_150 | ecosystem: Environmental > Terrestrial > Soil > Wetlands... | reverse complement strand
TCCCAAAGCCAACTAATCCCCGCCCCCATGTAGTGGCGACCTTTGCCTCTCGCCATCTCAAAACCCCAGCAAAATCAACCTTCCCAATCCTCCCCTGGCCCCAGTAGCGGAAGTCGGGTTAACCGTCAACCGGGTTCTGATTTGCGAGTTGCGAGTTGCGAGTTGCGAGTTGCGAGTGTCGAATCCGTGAGGGTTCGTGAGGTCGGGGTGCCAGGTTTGCCGCGACCCTGCTCCGGCCGCTTAACTCTCAACCATCAACCAAAGTGCGAGTTTCGAGTTTCGAGTGTCCAATTCATGAGGGTTCGTGGAATTCATGTCTCCCCACCGACAGGCCGAAGCAGGACATTATCTGGTCGTCGCTCCACCGGGGGCGGTTGGCTCCGCCAGCGGCAGGATGATCGTGAACGTGCTGCCGGCGCCCACGGCGGAGGTCACGGTCAGGCCATGACCCATCTCGCGGGCGAACTCATAGACCGTGAACAGCCCGAGCCCGGTTCCGCGACGAGTCGAGAATGCCTTGGTCGTGAAGAAGGGCTCGAAAATGCGGGACAAGATGTCCGGTGAAATGCCGGAGCCTTCATCGCGCACGGAAACGAACGCATAACCCGCCGGGGAGGACTCCGGCGCCAGCACCGCGCCCGCCGGTACCACGGCCAGCCGGCCCGTCGCCACCACGATTTCGCCCGCGCCAGACACAGCGTCGGCGGCATTCAGAATCAGGTTGAGGAGCATTTGCTGCAGCAGATCATGGGCGGCCCGCACCGGCGGCAGGTCCGGGGCGAGCGAACGGCGGATGCGCACGCCTTGCTGAAAGCGGTCGCCCAGCAGGCGGACGGTTTCTTCGACGACGGCGCCCAGGTCGCAGGGCCCGGTCTCCTTCGTTCCAACCCGGCCGAAGCCCAGCATCGCCTTCACGATGCCGGTGCCCTGGCCGACGACCATCTTGATCCGATCGAGCCGCGTGCGGATCTTCTCCGGTTGGTCGAGGTTGCCCTCGATGATCTGAGCCGACCCCTGGATAATGGAGAGGATGTTGTTGAAATCGTGGGCGATGCCGGCGGCGAGGGTGCCCAGCGCCGTCATTTTCTGGCTTTGCGCGAGGGCCTGCATGGCGCGTTCGAGCTCCTTGGTGCGCTCCTCGACGAGGCGTCCGACCTCGGCATAACTGCGGCGCAGGCGCAGGTGTCGGTTGATCGCCAACCCGGCGAAGCCGAGCGCCACCATCAAGCCGGCAACCCCAACGCCGATGACCCGGCGATCGCGGAACCACGGCACGGTCACCCGGAAGTCGAGGAAGGCCGGTTTAATTTCGGTGTTCCAGTTGCGGTCCATGGCGCGCACCTCCACCCGGTGCCCGCCCGCCGCCAAATCCCGGAACACCACATCGGTCGAACGCTCGAAGCCCGACCACAAGCCCTCGTCCAGCCGATGCGAGTAGAGCAACCGCTCGTCGGTCGTGAAACGCCACTTGTCGCGTCCATGAAAATGTACTTCCACCCGGCTCTCGGGCGTGCCGACGCCGAACTGCTCGGCGGTGATCTCCAGCGTCTTCGGCGGGTCAACATCCGCGCGCGGGAAGTACTGGCTGATGCCCCGCGAAGTCCCCACCCAGAGCCGCCGGTCGCGTCCCTCGAAAACGGCATAACACGCGCTCGCCGGCAATCCCTCCTCCTCGCCCACCTCCGCCCAGGAATTGCGGAAGTAGCGGTACAGCCCGCTGCCCGTCGCCACCCACACCCCGCCATCGCCGCTCTTGATCATGGCACTCACCCGGTCCATGCCGCGGCGAACGGTCTGCCAGGTTTTGCCATCGAACTCGGACACCCGCCCCAAACCGGCGCACCAAATCCGGCCTTCCTCGGGCTCGAGCCAGCAAATCGCCCCCTCGTCCGGGTACCCTTCCGCCGCCCCCAATCGCTGCCAGCGGCCATCGCGCCAAACCGCCGGCCCCAGACTGCCACCCAACCACCAATTCCCGCTTTGCGCCCGCGCCAGGAAAAACAATTCGGTGCCCAGATCAACCGGCGGCGGCGCGTCGGACCACGGCCCAAACTGCTCCCCATCGAACCGCTCAAATTGATAATCCCCCGACGCCGCCCCCGGCAGCGCCGTCTGCGCCACCAGCGAACCGTCCGGCAACTGCAGCAACACCCGCCGCAACCCGCGCCCGGGCGGAGTGACCGGCGTGAATCGTTCAGCCGCCGGATCGAACAGCAACAACTGCTCGCCGGCGCTCACCGCGATGCGTCCGTTGGGCAGCGCAAAGACACTGTCACGGGTGCGGAACGAGGGCTCGGTTCCACCCGGCCACGGAAACCGCCGCCAGGCTCCCGGGCGAGCGACGACCAGCCCATTGACATTCGCGAACCACAGCCCGCCCCCGGCGTCCTCGGCCATCGCCGAGGTGACGGAATCGAACGGTCGCGCACCGATGGGGGTACGCCAGGCCAGCGGCGCACGCCGGGCCAGCCCTTCGAGCGTTGCCAGCCAGAAGACGCCCCGCGGCTGGAGGGCCACATCGAAGCAAAGACTCGCTGGCGGACCCGCCCCAACCAATTCCGCATGCTCTGCGTAAATCCGGTACACGGCGTTCGGTGTCACTCCCCAGAACTCATCGGCCACCGCGTCACGCCAGGCGAACTTCAGATTCTCGCCCGGCACCGCCCGCGTCAGCCAGTTGGTGCCGTCGAAATGCACCAACACCCGCCGCGAGGTGCCCAGCGATTCGCCGACGGCGGTCACCCCTCCGTCGTCGTCCACCAGGGGGTGCTGGAGATTGCGCGCCACGAGCCCGGCCGGCACCAGGTGTTCCGCCCATGGAGTTTCCGGCCGCAACATCCGGATCGGCCCGGGCAGGTGAGCCAGACCGCGCGCGCCGCTGACCCAGGCACCACCGTCCAGCGCCGGCACAAGGTCGAAAAAAAGCCCCAGGTCGGTGTTCGTGACCGACCGCAGCACCGTGGCCACCTGTGTCAGCGACCGGAACTCGAGCAACTGATCGTGCAACAGCACCAGCACGCGATCCTGGTCCACCGGGAGCAACGGCGGCGGGCGGATCGCGAAGTACGGATTGGTCTCGCGCTCATGCTGCATGGCCGCCACCGGATAACCGATCCACCGGTCATTGGTGAATTCGAGCAGACCATCCTCATTGAGCGACCAGATCTTGCCCGCGCGGCTTTCATAGACATGCGCATTGCGTCCGCCGGGCGGCGGAATGTGCTGGACGGTGTAGCCGTTCAGCCAGCTCACGGCCTCCACCTCGCCGTGCTTGACCCAGACATCGCCCCGCGGGCTGATCGTGATCGCCGTGGTCAGCGACTCCGCCAGGCCATCGGCCTGCCGATAGACCCGCCACTCGGAAACCGACTGCGCCCGGCCCGCGCCCGACAGCAACATCCCCGCCAGCAGACACCAGCCCAGCCCGCGTGTCCCGCCGCGGGGATGAATCGGCCGTTCCGTTCGGCCAGGATGTCTGCCACGAACCATGATCGAAATGGGTTTCGCTGACGCGGCATTATAGCGGCAGTGGCGGGGTAAAGTCCAAGCCTCCCGTGCGCGGGATGAACACCGCCAGCCCGACGGAGGGAAGCCTCACGGGCGGCGGCGAGCGGTTCAGGCTGGGAAAGTGGTGCCAGAGGAGGGAATTGAACCCCCGACCAAGGGCTTATGAGTCCCCTGCTCTACCGCTGAGCTACTCTGGCGTAAATTACTTAATAACAATGCTTTGGGCGCAGCGTGTCGGGGAAGACCCGTCCCGCTACGAACCATCGGGGGTTTATTATGCGTTGCCCAAGCGGGGTGACAAGCAGTTTCGACGGCCGCTCCGCCCCGGACCGAAAGCTTGCCTCCTCCGGGCAACCGCGTGACTGCGGCCGGCCTTCAAATGTCGGCGGGCAGCGAGGAGAAGGTCATCGCCTGGCCGGCGGTTCATTGTTAGCGATCATCGCCCGCTCGCCAATCTCGTTGGCGATCTCGACCCCGCGCACGCCGTTGTTTTCGGTGACGATGGCGTGCTGCAACCCGGGCTTCAGGGCGATGGCCGGTTCGTCCGTCCCGAAGCTGCAACCGCGCACCTGGAGCCGGCCGCCGTCGGCCTCGACCAGCGCCACGCCGGGATTCCTGGCGCGCCCGGTGCTACTGAGGTAACAGTCCGACAGCGATACGAAACTCCGGCTGTGCGACACAACGCACTGGCGATTGGGCCCCCAGAACGCGCAGTCCACCAGCCGAACCGAACCGTTACAGGTGTTCTCCACCAGCACGGGAACGCGCCGATCGCCGTGCATGCAGACGAATTGACCGTTCGAGATCAGCAAGCCCATCGGTTGAATCGCCTCGACCTGCACACAGACCTGCGACTCGTCAGCGCCGATGCCGGAGAACTGGCCGTTGGCCGCGCCGGCCTGGGTCTGGATGAACCGATAGCCAATGTTCACCGGATAGACAAACGTGTTGTTGACATACTCCCAGTCCGTGCGTCCGAAGATGAACGCCTCGCAGTTCCGCCACATGAATTCGTGGACGGGCTTCCACTCGCCCCCGACTTCCGCCGCCGACCACCAATGGCAGTGAAACTGGACGTTCTCGATGCGCCCGATGTCGCTGCAGGCGTCCACCAGGATGCCGCGGCGCAGGACGCAGCCGTACACGCTGCGAATACGGTGCCGCACGTTGCCCTCCGGCCCGAGGCGAATGCCGTTGTAACTGTTGATGAGCGTGACGTTCTCCACGGTGTTGTCGTTGCCCTGGAGGTGGAAGGTCCAGGCATAGGGGTGGATGTTCGTGGTCCGCTGCTCGGGATAGAAGACGCTCAGGCCGCGGACCGCGGAAGAATGGCCCAGCTCGAACAGCGCCGGCGCGTCCTCCCGGTCCCGCCCGCCCGTGGCCAGAATGACCGTTCCCTTCAAGGGCTCGCTCCAGACCGGCGAATCCATCACGCCCTGCAAGGTCACACCAGGCGGGATGTGCAGGCTGCCGCGGACGAGGAACCGGGCGGCCGGCAGCGGCACCTTGCCGCCGGCTTTCGCAGCCTCGTCGAGCGCCTTCTGCAGCGCCGCGGTGTCGTCCGCGATGCCGTCGGCTCTCGCGCCCGCGGCGATCACCGAAACCGCGCCCGGTTCTTCCGCGGCGGCCGTGGCGGGCGACCCGAGGCAACCCAGCCAAACGAGCGAGAGGGCAAACAATCCAGAAAATGAACGAGCATTCATAAGCATGGGTTTAACGCGCCGCTCGCGTCCCCGTCGGTTGGTGGTCCAGCACGTTTTGCCCGGGCCGGGATGGCGAGGGAGAGCGCATCTGCCGCGGTCAGCGCGCCAAAGCGTTTGGTCGGTTGCATGAAGATTGATCATGCGATTCTCTCGCCGCAGCCACAGCGGACAGGGTGCGCTTCAACCGGAGACATGTAAAGGCGTTCCGCCGCGCAGCAATGCCCCAACTGAATGGAGCCCGGCGGTCGGAAGCCAGTCGCCGCATGAACGCCGATGGTGCATCGTGGACCGCCGGGCCGCGAACTCCCCGGCCGCCCAGCGGTCGGCCGGCCACCACGCATCGCCGCGTTATGCGCGCTCCGTGAATACGCAGGCCGCCGTTTTCAGGTGTCGTTTTCAGGTTGAAAATCGGCGGCTTCCCGTTTATCAGCAGTGGTAAAACAAATTTATGCAGCGTCGAACGTTCTTGAAGTGTGCCGGCGCGTCGGCGACGGCGCTATCCATTGTTCCCAGTCATGTCCTCGGTGCCGCGGGCCAAACCCCGCCCAGCCGGAAGTTGACGATGGCCCTCATCGGCTGTGGCACGCAGGGGTTGCGCGAGATGATTGACCTGCTGCCCCTCCCCAACGTGCAGGTGGTCGCGGTGTGCGATCCCAACAAGGACAGCGACAACTACGTGGACTGGTCCCGGGACGGCCTGCGGACGGGCATCGCCAACGCGATCGGCAAGCCGGACTGGCGCGCGGGCACGCGGGGCGTCCCCGGTGGACGCGACGTCGCCAGGGAGATGGTGGAATTGTATTACGCGAACCAACGCGGTTCCGAGAAGTACAAAGGCTGCGCGGTCTATGCCGATTTCCGCGAGTTGCTCGACAAGGAAAGCGGGCTGGACGCGGTGAAGATCATGACGCCGGATCACCTGCACGCCACGATTGCGCTTGCCGCCATGCGGAAGGGCAAGGCGGTGATGGTGCACAAGCCGCTGGCCAACCGCCTGCGCGAGGCGCGCCTGGTCATCGAGACCGCCCGGCAAACCAAGGTGCCCACGCATTTCATCCCGGCCTCGGCCAGCGAGAACATCCGGGCCGTGGCGGAATGGATTCGCGCCGGTCACCTCGGGGCATTGCGCGAGGTTCACAACTGGTCCAACCGCCCGGTCTGGCCCCAATACCCGGTGATTCCCCAGGACACGCCCCCGGTGCCGGACGGATTCGACTGGGACCTGTGGCTCGGGCCGTCGCAACCGCGTCCCTATCATCCGCATTACACGAACGCCGTGTTCCGTGGCTGGTACGAATTCGGCGGCGGCGCGGTGGCCGACATGGGGCACTACAGTCTCTGGCCAGTGTTTGCGGAGTTCGGACTGGACGCGCCGGTCTGGGTGGAATCAACCCCCAGTCACCTGTGCGCCATCCACGACCATGTGAGCGTCAAGATCCACAATGACTATGCGTTCCCCGCGGCCTGCACGATCCGCTTCCGTTTCGCGGCCAAGGGCAACCGGCCCGGCCTGGACATTTTCTGGTACGACGGCGGCATTCGTCCGCCGACCCCCGAGGAGCTGGCGGAGGACCATCGGGAACTGCCGGCGGAAGGCATGATGTTCGTTTGTGAAAAAGGCCGGATTCTCGCCGGTTTCCTGGGCGAGACGCCGGCGGTCATCCCGCCAAGCAAGAACCGCGAGTTCCAGGAGGCAACCCGCCAACTGAAACCTTCGCCGCGCAGATCGAGCGCGTGGGTCCAGGCCTTTCAAGGCGGCGAACCGACCGTGGGCAACTTCCTGCTGGCGGGGCCGATTTCCGAGGCGTTCAACCTCGGCGCGATTTCCCTGCGCCTGGGCGGCAAACGGCTGGTCTGGGATTCCGCCAACATGAAAATCACCAATACGCCGGAGGCCAATGCGTTTCTGACCCGGGATTATCGCCCGGGCTGGGAGATTTGAGGCCGCCACGCAACGACCGATCAGTGAAAGGACAAGCCATGAACATGACACGAAGGCAATTCATTGGAAAAACGGCGATGGCCGCCGGGGCGCTGACCGGGGCCGGGACGATCCGGACCAGCGCGGCGCCGCTGGGGCTGCCCATCGGATTCCAGGTCTATCCGATTCGCGAAATGCTCGCGAAGGACTTTGCGGGCACCCTGCGCCGGATGGCGGCGCTCGGTTATCAAAGCGTCGAGATGTGCTCGCCGCCCGGATATGTGAGCAGCGGCTTTGGCCCGCTGGTTTCCATGAAGGCGTCGGAAATGCGCCGGATCATTCAATCGGCCGGGCTGAAGTGCGCAAGCTGTCATTACTCGTTCCTGGAACTGCGGGAGAACCTGGACGAGCGGATGGCATTTGCGCAGGAACTGGGGCTCACCCAAATGGTGGCCTCCGGTTTCTGGCTCAAGCCGGAGGCGCGGCTGGCCGACTGGCTGCAGGCGTGCGACGAAATCAACAAGATCGGCGCGCGCATCAAGAAGGCAGGCCTCCAGCTCGGATTCCACAACCATCATTTCGAGTTCAAGGAGCTGGACGGCGTGCTCATCTATGATGCCATCATGGGCCGGCTCGATCCGGACCTGATCAAGATGCAGTTCCAGGTTGCGGTGGTGAATGCGGGTTATCAACCGGCCACCTACCTCACCAAGTATCCGGGCCGGTTCATTTCGATGCACCTCTCCGACTGGTCAGCCGCGGACAAGCAAAAGGCGGTTCCGATCGGCCAGGGGATGATTGACTGGCCGAAACTGTTCGCCGCGGCCAGGACCGGCGGGGTGAAGAACTATTTCGTCGAGATGGACTTCGACACCCTCAAGCCGAGCGCGGAGTTTTTGAGCCGGATGGGATAGGTGACGAGAAATCCATCGGGCGTGGCCGGCCGGCCCTTCGCGCGGGGCAGAACCAGGTGCAATTCTCTTGCGCGTCAAGCAAAGGGCCATCCCCGCGCGTAAAAGTGACGTTGTTCACTCATGGAGAGAACCTCTAACCACAGCCATGACACCCCAGATGACCAAGCACTGTTTCAAGTTCTGGCTTAATGCCATCCTTTCACTTGGGTTGGCTCGGCTCTCGGCGGGGCCGCTGGAGGGAGCAACATTTCAGCCCGCTTGGGAGACACTGGCCGGCGGCCCCGGGAGGTTGGCGCGTTATCTCTGCGAGCAGGAGGCTGCCTTGCCCCCTGCAGTCGTGAGGACATTCTCGATGGGCTGGGGGCGGATCGAACAAACCAAGAAAGGAGATTGTCGGTGGCTGTTCATCCAAGCGACGAAGGCAGGGGGCGAACAATTCCGAATCTGGCTGCTCACAGACGACTATCCACCGGATGCATTGCCGACGGCGGCCAAGCACATCAGCCGCTTCATCGTGCAGCAAGGAAACTCGTCGCCCCGGGAGTTTCGCGACCGGGTTACAGGCGAGGCGGTTTTGCCAGCTCTCGGTGGCTGGCACTATCTCCTGCCTCGTTCCATCGAGGCTGGTGGCACTTCCGCATCCGCACAAGGTTTCCCAAACCGAACCGAGTACTTGGGCCATCGCTATCGGCTCTTCAGCCAAACAGAACCAGCCGCCGCGGCGTTCCCCCCGAACGCCACCCGGATCGAGTTGCGCCCGGACGTCCTGGTGGGTGTCCCCAGCAATACCCGACAACAGGAAGAAACTCGTCGTTACGACGGTTCCGATTACAAGCTGCGGCGGTTGACTCGGGCTGACTACCGCGAGATGGCCGATGCGGGCATCAACTGTGTGAGAGTGGACGCCGAACAACGCGGCTGGATTGAGGACCTGGACGTCTTCTACTGGGGCGTGGGCGGGAAAGACGTGCCTTATCCGGAGTGTCTCTACGATAGTCGCTACCTGGGCCCGATGCTGTTCCTTGACGAACCAGCCGTACACACCCGGGATGATGTGATCCGCCCAAAACTGGCGAAGGACGAAGCCTTTCGCAAAGGACTGACGCCCCAGATCGTGCTTGAGGCGTTCCGGGATACGTTCGCCCATGCCTGGCAGGAAGGTGCTGCCACGAGTCTCCTTCAAGGGCTGGCCGCCCGACCCGATGTCGAGCTCGGCGACATGAGGTTCCGGCAAGCGAATCTGTTCAGTTGGGAGACCATGGTCAGCACGGCAGCTTACCAATTGTCACAGGACCCGCAGGTTCCTGCCGCCATGGTCTTCGAACCGCCTGGACGCGTCGGCACGCTCAGGACACTGCCGGAGTTGGACATCACCTATGGGTGCCAGATACCGGTTGATGACCCAAAGAACTTCGCCGACATCATCTATGGTTTTCTGCGCGGCGCCGCGAGACTCACCGGCAAACAATGGGGTACCAGCATCTACGGCGCGGTGGATCGCGCGGATGCCCCCTGGTTCCTGACGCACGCTTACGACCTGGGCGCCACCCGGTTTTTCTTCTGGGATAATGCTGGGCTGGCCTGCGTGCCTTACCAGGAGTGCCTCAGCCTGGCGCGTCAACTCAAAATGCAGGTGGAGAATCGTCCCGACCGCGATCTCAATCGCCTCCGGCAGGCCGCGGAAGTGGTCATTCTCCTGCCGCCGGGCTACAACCTCGGGCACGTTCACCTTGGCCGCGGAAACCTGTGGGGACTCGGGGAATTGAACCTGGAGCGGATGAACACCCACGGCATCAAGTATCGCGAGGTCATGGGCAACTTCTTCACCGAAATCGAGCGTTGCCTGCGGTTGGGTGTCGCTTTCGATCTCCTTTGGGATTTGCCGGGCGCTCAACCCTCCGGCTACCGGGAACTCGTGCGCATTCGCGAGGACGGGAAGCTGGAGATCATTGAGAACGGAAAGCAATCGGTACTGGACCATGCCCGGGTCCCCTTCCGTCCGGCGGGCCTTCCGCCAGTTCTCGACGTGGTCCTGTCCACGAGCCAGGGATCAGCCCCTTTGCAGGTCAGCGCGAGCGCGCGCGTTACCGAAACCACCGCACCGCTCTATTACACCCTTGGAATGAACAAAAGCGGCATCTATCACAATGCGTTTGCAGCGTGGGAACTCTATGGTCCGGGAGAGGAGGACTATCGAGTTCTGACGCCGCCTGGTTTGGAGCCCCGAGCGGTGACGACGGGCCGGAAAACCGAGGTCACCACCGAGTTCGGACTTAATCGTCCCGGACAATATCGGCTGCGGGTGGCCGCGGTGGACCTGGCCGGGCGCAGCACCGTCGTCTGGACTCCGATCACCGTCACCCACTGAAACGCGCTTTGACCTGGCATAACAGAGCGGACAGACCTATTTTGGAGATCGCACCATGAACCGATTTCAGCTAACACTCGCGTCTTGCCTTAAGAATTGATTTCCGCTTTGCCTTTCGCGGAATTAAGTGCGGACCGCCCGTCATCGAGGCGGTCGCGCGGATCACATCCCTGCTGCCGGCGGGTTCAACTGAACTGCCGGCGGCCGGGATTCTGTGTTTCGGGCAGGGCTGTCGGTGAGTCGTCCGACGGGTATTGTTTTGCCTCACTGGAGCAATCGGCATAGGTTCCTGTCGTGAGGCGGTCGAATGTCTGTCGCTGGTTTCTGTACGCGCTGCTGCTGGCGGCGCTGAACATTCACGCGGGCGAACCGAGGGCTGCCGGTGAGCACACAAACCAGGCAAGTCCGGCGAGCGTTGTGGATGCCACCTCGCTACGCGGAAGAATCCTGTGTGGCTACCAGGGATGGTTCCGTTGCCCAGGCGATGCCGCCGACATGGGCTGGATTCATTGGAGCCGTGATTCCAAGCGCCTGTCGCCGGAGTTGACCAGCTTCGAGATGTGGCCCGACCTGAGCGACTACGCCGCGGCGGAACGTTATCCGGCGCCGGGGTTCACGTATCCCGATGGCCGTCCAGCCGAGTTGTTCAGTTCCGACGACGCAGCGACGGTCCTGCGGCATTTCGAGTGGATGCGGGACTACGGGATCGACGGCGCATGGCTTCAACACTTCCTGGTGGATTTGCCCGGCGGACCACAACCGAACCGTTACCCATCCCGGCGGCGCGTGCTCAACCACGTGCGCGCCGCGGCACGGAAGACCGGCCGCGCGTGGGGGCTCTCCTACGACATCGCCGGAATGCCGGTCGCTCGCATTTTCGATGTGCTCACCGCAGATTGGAAGAAGCTGGTCGGTGAGCAGGTCACCTCGGACCCGCGTTACCTTCATCACGAGGGAAAGCCCGTCGTGCAAATCTGGGGCTTCTACTTCAACAACCAGCACAACGCCATGACCGCGGAACTGGCCAACCGGCTGATTGAGTTCTTCAAAACCCCCGGACGCTACTCTGCCTTTTTGGTGGGCGGCGGCGATTGGAACTGGCGGAGCAATCTTGACCCTGAATGGCAGAAGTTCTATCGGCGCTTCGGTGCCTACTGTCCGTGGAACATCGGCAACTACACAAACGACCAAGCCGGCGTGAAACACGCGAGCACGCACTGCTGGACCGAGGACAAGCGCGACTGCGAGAGTCGCGGTGCCCTCTGGATTCCGGTGATTTATCCGGGGTTCAGTTGGGACAACCTCCAGCGGCAACCGCCCGGCACCAGCACGATTCCGCGTCGCGGCGGTCAGTTCCTCTGGGAACAATTCCACGAACTCTCGAAGCTGGGCGTGGATTCCGTGTACGTGGCGATGTTCGACGAGGTGGATGAAGGCACGGCCATTTTCAAGGTGACCAGTTCCCCGCCCACTCAGGGTCGTTTCGTCGGCTATGACGGGCTGCCCAGCGACCGGTATTTGCGGCTGGTCGGCGAAGGCACCCGAATGTTGAGCGAGAAACGACCGATTCCCGCGGAGATTCCGATCAAGCCGTGAAACCTCGACGTAGATCAGATCGGGGATGACGACGTGACGAAGCCTCTCGCCGCCGCTCTCCCCCCAGCGTCGTCGGGGGCAAAGCGCTGCTTCCAGACATAGAGCCGGTTGAGAATCAGCCCCAGTTCCCGGGCGATCACGCCGGCGGACTTGCCGCTGGTCAGCCAGTTGTTGACGCCACCTTCTCGAACTGTTCATGGGGAGCCCGGGTATTGCGTACCGGGCTTTCCATCGGCAGGAGGAGGCATGGACAGGGCCACCCGTAAGCCACGGTGGCGGGAGATGCAGCCAAAAAACATCAGACCGCTGGTGGTCGATTTTGATTTGCCAGAGCAATTTTGTTCAACAAAAGGGCGACATCCTCGTGTGACCCCGGCCGCCGTCGCAGATCGTTGCGATGTTCCGCCAGTCCTGGTGGAAATCGCCTGGTAACGGTGGATGCGGGCCATACGCCTGCGTTTTGGGGGACAGGGTCAAGGTTCAGCGCTTTCAGTGACTCCGAACCTGAGTCAATGCAGGATCGGACACCGCGTCCGACGTTACGCCGTGGAACATTCGTTGGGAGCCAGACCGGGCGTTCGGGCGTTCGTGTTTCAAGAGAAACTTCTTGCGTCCCGAGCGGCGTATGGCTAGACCATCGTAAATCATCACCCATCGCCAGCCAGGTTGCCGAGGTCGCCGAGGTTGCCGAGGTTGCCACGGTTCTCGGACGAGTGACGCACGATCATGAGCACGCTGCTTAAACAGCAAATCGGTCCGGTGCAGGAGTTTATCGCCCAAGCCCGGAGCAAGGCTGCTCCCGCGCTCTTGGCAAAAAGCAGCGCCGCAGGAGACTCCCGGCGCCATCCACAAAGCCTATGACCACTCCTGCCACAGATGGACACCAGGCGCGCCTATTCTTTTTCCACCTCGGACCGGTCCAGGAATTCATCGCACAAGCCCGTAGCACGCGTGACCTGTGGAGCGGGAGCTACTTGCTCTCCTGGTTGACAGGGTGCCTCCTGAATCGGCTCCAACGTCGCGACAAAGGCCTGGAATTGGTGTTCCCGCGGCTTGATGCGGACGCGCGCCAGATGGTGGACTGGATCAGTGACCCAGCATCGCGAGTCGCCCGAAACGCTAAAGCCGCAACGCTCCCCGTGATTCCGAACCAATTCCTCGCACGTGTCTCCGACGACATCGGTAAAGCTGAAATCACATCCCTGATTGACTCCGTCTTTGACTGGGAATGGACCGACCTACAAATGCCGGAGACGAATCACAGGAGCGAGTGGCGCCGCCTCTGCGACCGGTGTCGCGTGTTTCTTGGACAGGGAGAGAAAGAACTCACACGTCTGGTGAACAGGCGGCCCCACGGTCAGTACAAGCCGTTGTTGTGGCAGCTCTGGGACGTGCAACTCGCGTGCTTCTGGCAAACCACATGGCTTCTTTGGCCAGCGCCCGGCGAAGCTGTGGACTCAGCAACATTGAGGCGGCTCTTCGCTGAACTGCCGGTGGGCCGTTTGTGGGACCAAGCGCCCCCGGACGCACAACCGAGTGAATGGATGATGCGGTATCAAGCCGCGTCACATCGTTTTGAGGCCCACCGGCGAACGCGCGGCTTTTCCGCGTGGGCCGGGCGTGCAGGTCTCCATAAAGACAGCCTGAGCGGCAAGGAAGAGGCGCTCGCGACCAAAGATTGGCTCGCGCAAATCCCGCGTGGTGCTGCCGGCAAGGACGTGGCGTTGAATCATCTTTTCCGCAAGAGCGACCCGCTTGGTGCGCCGAACGTGGTCAAGCGAGTCTGGCACAAAGCGTATTTGGAAGCTCCGGCCGACGACGGGGGTATGGGCCTGAACAAGCGCGAACTGGAGAACAAGTCCGGCAGCTACTTCGACATTCCTTCGGTTCCCGGTGTGGCGGCCTTTCCGTGGGGACGAGAGATTTGGGTTGGGCCAGAAGATTCGGCCTTCCAGAAGTTCTGGCCGGCAGTGGAGAAGCTTGACGACTACTTGGACCTCGAACTCCCCAACCGCAGGGAATGGACGCCCGAAACTGCCAAGGACTGGCTGGCGCGCGTAGATTGGGAAGTCTTCCGTGAGGAATTTTGGGAAGACCAACTCGAGCAGGCCCGCGAATCTCAGGAAAGTGAGTGGACGAAGACCGCGAATCAGGGCTTGCAGGCAGTTCGCCAGTTCCTCGGCGACCGGCGCTGCGGTTCGCCCAGTTCCTACTATGCGGTACTGGCTGGCGACGGCGACGGCACGGGACGCTGGCTCAGTGGCATGGATTCAAACGGCGAACTTTTCAATCTTGGCCCTGGTTTTCATGAGGCGATGAGCGCAAGCCTGGCCCGCTTCGCTGCCAGCAATGCGCGGCATATTGTCGAGGACATTGAGAAACAAGGCGCCGACCAGAAGCATTTCCAAGGCAAGCTCATTTTCGCCGGTGGCGAGGACGTATTGGCCATTCTGCCGGCGGACCAGGCCATCGCTTGCGCCTGTGCCTTGCGCCAGGCTTATCAGGCCCTCATGCCCCACCAGGCCAAAGCCCGTTTCACCTACTCGGCTGGCATTGCCATCGGCCACATCAAGGAACCGCTCCAGGACATGATCGAGGCCGCGCGCCTGGCGGAGAACCGTGCCAAGAACGAGTTGGACCGTAACGCCCTCTCTGTCACGCTATTCAAGCGCAGCGGCGAAACCATCCTGTGGGGTGCGAAATTCGATTCGCCGGCGTTCGAGCTACTGGATTCATTTCGCCCCCTCTATCGCACGCCCATTGCGCAGCCCGGCGCCGCCATGCCAATTACCGGCCGATTCCCCCATCGCGTCATTCAAGCTCTCGCGAAGTTTGGACCGGAATTGACCCTCACCCCGGCGCTCGCCGAGATCGCGCTGGCTGAATTGCATTGGATTATCGGCCGCCAGACGCGCAAGGGCTTGGGCGTTGGAACTGACGAGGATCTCAAGAAGCTGCAGCAAGGTTTGGAAGAGCAATGCAAAGCTTACTTGGAGGAATTGGTGACGCGCCGCCGCCCCCTCTGCGAGTTCTACGACCTCTTCGCAGTCGAAGCCTTCATCGCCCGACAAGGAGACTGAGCCATGCCTGTCTACCACATCCAACCCCAGGACCTGCTTTTCTTCCGCGACGCCCGGCCGATGGAGCCCCAGTCTCCGGGCGGCGGTCACGGCGCCCGCTGGCCTCATCCCGCCGTCTTTTTCGATGCCATTCATGCCGCGCTTTGGCGGGCGTTTCCGGCGCCAGGTGCCAATGGCTTCGCGGACCATAGTTTTTTTCTCAAGAAGGGCGGCCGGCGCATTGCCGTCAGCAAACAGCGAACCTGGTTTCAATCGCTGACCACTGCCGGTCCGTTCCCGGTGGTGAACCAGCAATGGCTGTTTCCAGGACCGGCCGACGCGTTGCCTGATGGCGGGCACCTGCTTCCGATCACCGAACACCAAGGCGCATCGAACCGCCCCGAGCCACTCCGTTACAGCCTTGGCGCCACATCCCTCTTTACCAAGGATACTGCCGCGCCGTGGTGGTCGAAGGATGCCATCACGGCTTATCTTGCAGACGGTCGGGCACCCTCGCGAGGGCAGACATTCGACGCGGAGGACCTTTTCGATGCCGAATGGACCACCGGCATTGGAACCAACCCGCTTACCGACACTCAGGATGGCGAGCGCATCTATTCCGCGCAGTACTTGCGATTGCGGGAAGAAGCACGGCTCGGATTGTGGGCTGCGTTGCCAGAGAAGAACGGCTTCGACGGCATGGATCACCTGTTCCGGCCTCAAGATGATCTGCAGATCATGCTCGCCGGCGGTCAGCAACGCGCTTGCCGGGTTGAACGTCAGCCCGTGACCGACTTGACGACACTCCTTCCCAGCTCGTCCCCGTTGCCTGCCGGCTGCACACGGGTTAAATGGATCCTGCTCAGCCCGGCGGTGTTTCCCGCCGTGCCAATACAAGATCACCCTGGCGGCTGGCTGCCCACATGGATTCATCCCAAGGACGGTTCAGTCCTCCTGAACAAAGTCCAAACAGACACTTCCCCCACAGCAACTGGGCACCGAAAAGAGCGGCGGAAGACCAGCGACATGGACCTCCTGCGTTGCTGTCGCCTCGTGGCCGCCTGCATTCCCAAGCCCCTTGTCCTTACGGGCTGGACCGAGGCTTTGCACGTCCCGGACATGGACGAGAATGGCCAGCGCTACAACCACAGGCCGCGAGGACCACAAGAGACGTTACTGGCTGTTCCTCCTGGCTCCGTTTACTACTTCGAGTGCCCGGAAGGCGCTGCCCAAACCTTGTCCGAGCTCCTGTCCTGGCACGGCGACAAAACGCAAGGTGTCGAACGCATCGTCCACCGCCGCTCCAGCTTGCTTGGCGAGAAAGGCTTCGGCCTCGGCGTCTGTGGCCCGTGGCACCCTTACGAAAGCGCTTTCAAGTAATCATGTCGGAGAATGTCTTCAACCCAGAAACCATGACCACCCATGAATGACGCGACAACCCCAAAACACGATAGCGCAAAGACAGGCTTACAACACAAGCTCCTCTGCCTCTTCACCCGGACGCCGCTCCACGTCGGCGCCGGGTCCGGCTTGGGTGCGATTGACCTTCCCATCCAGCGGGAGCGGCACACGCGGCATCCGATTATCCCAGGCAGTTCCATCAAAGGCGTATTGCGCTTTACCGCGGACACGATCGATCACCTGGGAAGCACAAAAATCAAGGACATGTTCGGGCCTGAGTTGGTCGGGGAGAACGCAGACAAGGAAGCCCGCGCCGGGGATTTGGTTTTCGGAGAGGCACGCCCATTGGCCTTCCCGGTGCGGTCCGCACGAGGAGCTTTCGCCTACATCACCAGCCCGCTGGCGCTGCAACGCTTCGCGCGCGATGCGAGGTCAAAATTGCCAGAACCGCTGCACCCAGAGGACCAACAGTGTCTGGCTGGCACCAAAGTAACCTTCAGCGACAAGAAGAAGGTTGTGCTCGAAGAGTATGCCTTTTCGGTGACCGACCAGTTCCCAATGGAATGGGAATCTGCCCTCAAGGGCTTGGTTCCCGATCCTGTTTGGAAAGAAGCCAGCGGGCGGCTCGTGTTGCTGTCCGACGGTGACTTCTCACACTTCGTCACGACCACGACTGAGATCAGCCCTCACGTCAGGATCGATCCCAAAACAGGCGCCGTGGCCAAAGGAGCGCTGTTTGACTTGGAATCCGTTCCAGCCGAGACCTTGTTTTTCGCACCCGTTCTGGTCGTTGGGCGCACAGCCAATGCGGAGAAGGGCCACTACCAGACTGACTCCGCCCAGGAACTCGTTGATCTGCTGGAGCGTCATCCGGTTCTTCAGTTCGGCGGCAACTCCACAACAGGTCGCGGCTTCTGCTCCGTAATAATGACCTGAACAGATCATTGAAAGACTACCTATGCCACTCCAAAACTTCGACCAAATCCGGGCCAAGAGCGCACTGGATTTCGCCCGCAATGTTGCGGCGGGGAAAGTCAACGCTTCGGGGAAGGAAGGCGGCGACGCGATGAAAAAGGTCCCCGCGATGATTATGGCCAACGGCCTCCTCGCCGCCATCGCCTTTGCCATTGAAGAGAGGAAAAACAAGCAAACCGGTGAAATGGAACCTCGTAGCAAGGGTCACCGTGCGATCTTCGACGCGATAGCCGAACACCTGGCGTCCAAAGAAATCGCCATTGCCTCTGGGGTTAGCGACGCCAGGTCGTTGATCAACCAGCTTGCTGAAGCGGACAGCCAGACACTCAAGCTGGCCACCGATGAGGCTCTTGCCTGGCTCAGTTACGCGCGGCGGTTCGTTTCTGGCGGTGAAGGTGATGCCCCCCAAACCGAGGACCAAGACGCATGATCCCTCTTGCCCAAGATACCCGCGCCGCCATCGGCGCGTTCGCGGAGAGGGTTGAGAACCGGTCGCTGCTGTTCGAGAAGATGGTTCTGTCCAAGAGCTGGGGCCATGAAGCTCGCTTCAATGACGCGAACCGCTTCAATGTTTTACGGGCCTGTTCCGCGGGCAACACCCTGCTGGCGGAAGACGCAAAGGCGGCGCAACAGAAAGCGGGCAGCCCCAGGGCTCAGCACCATGTCAGAAAGGAGGCTGCTTACCGTGCCAAAGTTGCCACGGCTCTCACCAACGTGAGGGTGGACAACTCGCAACTGGCCGACCGCCAGGTTGAGAACGCGAACCAACTGCTGTCGCTCATCGAGCGTTCCTATCCGGGCCGCAGCCACACGTTTGTCGGCACGCTGGGCGGCCGGCTGCTGATCAACATGGCCGGCGGGGTCCAGGAAAACGCCGGCCTGGCTTTGGACCGCTGTTTCGGCCTTCCCTTCATACCCGGTTCCGCTGTCAAAGGCGTGGCGCGCCACATGGCGCTGTGGGATGTGCGCAGCACCAAGGACCCGGACGAGAAAAAACAGAAGCTGCGTCTGGCCCTGCTGGCCTTCGGATTCATCGGCGACGACATCCGCCAGGGACGGAACAAGACCGGCGACTTCGTCTGGGCGGCGGGCAGCCAGGAATTGGTCCACACGGCCGGCGAACCCTTCGTGAAGAACGATTCCTTCAAGGGCGTCCTGTCGTTTCTTCCTGCTTACCCCACGGAAATACCGCAGATCGTGGCCGAGGTGCTCACTCCGCATCCTCGCGCTTCGGACGCCGCCCGCGGCCGGGGCGAACCGCATCCGATTTTCTTCCCGGCGGTGGAAGCGAAGTCGTCCTTTGGCTTCGCCATGGTGGTCTCGTGGATGCCCCGGGACCTCGATTTTCAGCCGGTGCTCCATCAAGCCGCGAACTGGTTGCGCTTGGCGCTCACCGTCCAAGGCATCGGCGCGAAGACCGGCGCCGGTTATGGATGGTTCACGATTGACCCTCAGGCGGAAGAACGACGGCGGGCGGTCATGGCCGAGGCCGCGCGCAAGGCCGAGGAAGAGCGCCGGCAAGCGGACGCCGCTGTTTCGGCGAAAGCAGCCGAAGACCAGCGCCTTGCCTCCCTGCCGGATTACGAACGGCGGGCGGACGAACTGGATCGCGAATTGAACGAAACCGCTTTTGCCGAGTTTGCGAAGACACTGGCCGGGAAGCCCGACCTGGATCGGCGGGCGTTTTGCTTCCTGTTGTCAGGCAAACATGCGGACCGCTGGAAAAAGTGGAAGAAATCCGACAAGTGGAAGGACCGCATTGCGCAACTCAAACAAATCGCCGCTGAATTGGGCGTGCGATTGCCGTAGCCGCCCCTCGTATGACTCGCACCTTCACCTTTCTCACGAGCGCGTTCGTCCATGGCGCCTACCAGTCCCCAGGTTTCAATCGCCCGGAACTCCGCGGACCTTCCCTTAAAGGCCAGCTTCGTTGGTGGTATGACGCCCTGTTCGACGATCGGAAGGGTGAACAGCGCCTGTTCGGGTTCGTTTCCTCCAGCGAAAACTCCAAGCTCGGTTTGCACGGCAATGAATCGTCCCGGATAATTGTGCGGGTTCGTCCCCTGGACGAGAATGGCCAATTCGTGAAGACGGATTTCATCCCGCACAAAGGGCGCGATGGCGGCTCGAAGAACGCCATACCCCAGGCGACTCGTTACGAGCTTTCCATCGTCTCGCGGCGAGAGCCTCTTTCCGCCCAGCAAGAGCAGCGACTTCAGCGCGTGCTGGATGCCTGGCTCCTTCTCGGTGCGGTGGGCCAGCGGTCCAATCGAGGCGCAGGCTCGGTCTGGCCTGATGACGCGCCGACCACGCCTGATGCCTACCTGAACCGTGCCAGAATTCTGTTGGCGGACTCCAAACTTCGCTGTGCCCTGCTGGATCGAACTTACCCTTCCGAGCACGATTTGCGGCGCGATGCCGGCGATTTCATTGACGGCCCGACGGTTCGCGTTACCAAGGGACAACGTGAAGTCGAGATCACGGAACCGTGGTGGCCTTTCGGCGCCGCAGAGGACCGCAAGCCCTCGCCGTTGAAGCTAAGGGCAGTCCGCTTGGATGGCCAGTTGAAGTTGGCGGCTCTTTGGGACGGACGGCACCACACTACCGATAACCTCCGAAGAGGGCTCGAACAATTGACTGCGCAGAAAGAGATAGGGCTGCTCTTGAATGCTGTCCTTCCGCAGCTTTGCTCGCAAGCCGAAAGCAGACAGCCATGGAACCGTCTTGCTTATGATGCGAAACCCTCATCCCCAATGGGCGAAGCGATGACTGACCCCACCGGCAAGTCCTTCCTCAGCTACCGCCGCTCGCGCGCTCAAGAAGCCGCGTTGCTCATCGCCGCCCAGCACCTGCATGGCATCCCCACGTGGCAAGACATCGGGGACCTTGATACCGGTCCGACTGAAGCGCAGGTTCGCGCAGTCCTCGCCGATCCTGCTACTGCCAATGCCATCCTCTGGATCACGCAGGACGTGGCCGGTTCTGCGTTCATCCAGAAAGTCGAGGCGCCGTTGGTTCTGTCGCGGTCCGAGGCCGACGACAGTTTCTTCGTGGTTCCGGTTGCGGCGGGCGGACTCGACTTCGCTGGAGCGGCGACGGCCCTGGGTCCACAGGCCGCGTTCCACCACCTCCAGAGCTGGAACCTGGTGCTGGCGGACACCGACCCCATCGATTGCACTTTCGCTGCGAAACTCGCCTTCAAGATCCTCCGTCGCCGGCTCCACGAGATTCACCGTCGCCTTCCACCAGACCAACCGCTCAAGCTTCGTCTCTCTACCCGCGACCCGGAGCTTTACAGTCCGGGTACCGCGCTCGTGCTCAATTGGCACGCCCACTTCACCAACCGCGAGGCTGCCTCTGCAGTCTGGGAACAACGGCTCTACCCGGCGCTGCAGAACATAGGCACCGCCATTTGTCAGGAAGTGCCCGGCCGCAGCTTTGAAGCCTCCGGCAAACTCTCTTTGGTGGCAGCTCTCGTCCTAGGTGTCGTTTTTCTTGCGCCGCGCAACCTCCGTATCTCCTGGCGCCAAGCCCTCCCCGGTCAGCCGGACCAACTCTGGAGTCTGCACTCGAACCGCACCCCTTCGCAGTTGAAAGCCACCACCACGCACCATGACGTCAATTCAACCGCGTTGGCTGTCCTGGTAGCCGTCGCTCGCAGGCGCAGCGAGGTGCGCGATGACTTTACCGCCAGTCAGGCTTCCCTCCCGGCCTTTCGGGCCGTCCTCGATCTGGCGAAACTGGACGGCACCCGCTATGACCTCGCCAATCCAGCCGAAGCACTGGACGCAGCTCATGCCGTGGCGGACGAGATCATTAAGGCCAAGAGCAACCTGGGCGGCATCCGCGCAATCCATCTGTTTCTAGCCGTACCGGCGGGGCTGGCGATGCTCATCGGCCAGTTGTTGAATGGCTTGCCGGAAGTTCAACTGTACGAACATGTCCCTGGCGCTTCCCCTGGCCCGTACCGTCCGGCGCTCAAACTAAACCCGTCTGTCTGATCCCCGTCCGTGGGCTGTTCGCCGGTGACCTCGGGATCTCTCCTTTTCCCCTGACATCTCCAACTCCAAACGCTGGCGCTATATCTGCGAAAACTGCGAGGACTACGGCGTGCGCGTCCAGTTCAGCCTCTTCGAGTGCTGGCTGGACGAACGCGAATTCCAGCAACTCTGGACCCGGTTGCAGGCCGCGATTGATCCCGCCGACGACCGGTTGGTGGCCTACACCCTGGACGCAGTGGATGCGCGCCGCCGCCTCGCCGCCGGCCAAACGATGCTCGCCACCGAACGAGCCACCTGCTACATTGTATGACGTCGCGAGCCCGCCGTGGGAACGGGCTCGCGCGCCGGCAGGTCTAACCCGCCGGACCCCGAAATCGGGGGTGGGTTAGACCCGAGTCGGAACTGGCTGACGATCAACACACTGGACACAATGCGATGACTCAAATGGCGTTTGGCATGAATTCTGAGTGCGACTGTCTGGCGGTGGTTAGCCGCCGAAGGTCATTGACGCGCTGGCTGACAAGCGGTTACGTAGGGACAGTCCGCTGAGGACAAACCGCCGAAAGGCATTGGTGACTTTGGACGACCAATTGAAGTTGCCGGGTCTGGTGGCGTCCGCTGAGGACAAACCGCCGAAAGGCATTGGTGACTGGCCGAGCTCTTCGAGGCAGATCGCACGCTTGATCCCGTCCGCTGAGGACAAACCGCCGAAAGGCATTGGTGACCTGACCTCTGCGTGCGGGCAGACGATGTTTCGAGAGTGTCCGCTGAGGACAAACCGCCGAAAGGCATTGGTGACGGGATTCACCCGGTCGTGACTGCGCCGGGGCTGGATGTCCGCTGAGGACAAACCGCCGAAAGGCATTGGTGACAGCACACGTCGGTTTTTTGAATGACGCTCATAATTTTGTCCGCTGAGGACAAACCGCCGAAAGGCATTGGTGACCCAGTCTGACCGGCGCCCGACGGTGTAGATGCTAGGGTCCGCTGAGGACAAACCGCCGAAAGGCATTGGTGACAATTCATAACAAGTGATCCTTTTTTTCTGTTTTGTTGTGTCCGCTGAGGACAAACCGCCGAAAGGCATTGGTGACCGGGTTGCGGATTCACGAGCCAGTTCGCCGTTACCAATTGTCCGCTGAGGACAAACCGCCGAAAGGCATTGGTGACCCCGAAAGAAAAGGTTTGACTGATTTGCATGGGATTAAAGTCCGCTGAGGACAAACCGCCGAAAGGCATTGGTGACTCTTTGACCAATTCATCAATCCGTTTGCCGCGTTGAGGTCCGCTGAGGACAAACCGCCGAAAGGCATTGGTGACGTCCAGCCCGAGGATTTCCCTTTCAACCATCGTTGGAATGTCCGCTGAGGACAAACCGCCGAAAGGCATTGGTGACCACTTCCGATAAAAGGCTTCGATCTCGCCTTTGGTGAAGTCCGCTGAGGACAAACCGCCGAAAGGCATTGGTGACGTATAGTTCCCGAGCGGTGTTCCCATGAAAGTGATGTCCCCCGTGGACGAACTGCCGAAAGGCATTGGTGACCATCCTGGCGCGTCATGGCGCGGCGGATTTCAACGGGTCCCCCGTGGACGAACTGCCGAAAGGCATTGGGGGCCAGACAGGGTTGATGGCTGATAGTTGAGAGTTGAGAGACAGCAGTTGGGCGGTTATCGGAGTGCAAGGCGGCGTTGCGATTGCTCGACCATCAGCTCTCAACCATCAACTCAGTTGGGCCTTGGGGACTGGCGAAGTGCGAATGCCGAGGGGCGAGGTGCGAATGGGCGGCCGCCGTCCGCTGGCCAGCGTTTGATTCGTCGCTCGAACTTCGTCATTCGACCTTCGCCTGTCCCCCGTGGACAAACTGTCTCCAGTTGGAGACATTCCGGGTTCCGGGCGGGTTCGGCTCAACCACAACGGCCGCCACGAAACCACAACGCGATCAACATTCGCCGGAATTCAATTGCGTTCACCGTAGCACCGATGCACATGCAGCCGTTTATTCCGTGCTTGTACAACCGTCCGTAACCTGCCAGAATTGAGACAGTGGGCCGGGGTATTCACACCACTGCCAAGACCATCAACCCCGGGGGGACACGATGAACCCGCAACTGCGCACACCCACATTCGACGACTTCGACTTCAACACGCTCACCCTGGGTGAGTGCTGGCCCTGGCTCAAAGGCGCGTTCATCGTCGTGGTCGGGAGCTTTGTGGCTGGAGTTGCGGGCTCGGTTGACTTCTCCCTCGAACCAGCATGGGCGAAACCCGGCACCTCGAGCGGCAAGGGGTAAAGGCGACCCAAGGCGATCGAGAACAAAACCGGCTGTTCTTGAGGAGACAACTTCAGTGAGAATCCCCCGTGTTTGCAGGGCGATCCTACTTTGATTTGCCGGAAAGTGTTGCCGTAGCCACTCCCGGTGCATCCCCATCCGCCACAGTTTCCAGCTCCTGATTCCGGCCTGTCGCCCCTTGGTCGCTGGATCCGTGGACGCATCGGCACCCCCTGCTCTCTCAGGGGGAGAAACGCGCACTGTCGAGGCACCCACCCCCATCAATTTTCAAACCCACCTGCAGTTTTTGACACTACTCCCTGTGCCGTGCTGATTTCGGGTCTTGTGTGCGGTGGTACGGGTGATACCTTGCCGATGGTTCGCGCCGGCGGGAGTTTTATCGCAAGTTGTTGGGATTGAAGACTAGAGACTATGAGCGCTCCCCCTTCCGCATTGAACGGTGCCGAGGCATGGTTGAGCTTGGGTTTTGCACCGGTAACACCGGTCATCGTGCGATGCGGCTCTGAGCGAACGACAGGCAGTACCCGACGGTGAGCAACGGCATTTCAGAATTCGCGGGCCAATTCTCCACCACCCGGTGGAGTGTGGTATTGTTGGCAGGACAGGAGTTGTCGACGGAAAGCGCGGTGGCGCTGGAAAAGCTGTGCCGCGCGTATTGGCAGCCGATCTGCAGCTTCGCCCGGCGAAAGGGCTGGAATGAAGAGGATGCCAAGGACTTGACCCAGGAGTTCTTTGCCCATCTGCTGGCGCGAAAGGACTTCGCCGGGCTTGACCCCCGGAAAGGAAAATTCCGGACCTTTCTGCTGGCGGCGTTCACTCATTTTCTGGCCAACGCGCATGATCGCGCCAACGCCCTCAAACGCGGCGGCGGCAAGATCGTTTCCCTGGATGAAATCGCCGCCGATGAAATTGCCGGAATTTCGTCGGCCGGGGAACTTGCGCCCGAAACACTTTATGATTTACGCTGGGCGAAGACGATTCTGCAGACCGCCTTGCAGCGATTGAAGGAGGAAATGCTCCAAGCGAACAAGGAAGCTCAATTCCACGAATTAAAACCCTTTCTGACGGCCAGCGCGGAGGGCGTGGAGTACACCATGGCCGCTGGAAAACTCGGGGTCGAAGTTTCCTCGGTGCCGGTGCTGGTGCATCGGTTGCGTCAGCGATACCGGGAATTGGTGCGGCAAGAAGTGGCGCAGACCGTTTGCAGTCCCACTGAATTGGAGGAGGAAATGCGGCATTTGTTTGCCGTGCTGAACCGTTAGCCGCCTGCCCGCGGCGCATTTCCCGTGTAATCGTCGTCGGAGTTTACTTCTTAATAGGTTAAGACGACCTGTAATGAGCACCGAAAATGCCTGTCCGACTTGCGGTTCACCAATGTCCGCCGAACGCATTGACGGGCTTTGCCTGAAATGTCTGGGGCGGCTGGGATTTCTTTCCGAATCCGGCCACCCCGACCAGGGCGGGCGGCTGCGCCTGGGGGACTACGAGTTGCTCGAGGAAATCGCGCGGGGCGGGATGGGCGTGGTTTATCGCGCCCGACAATTGAGCTTGAGCCGCATCGTCGCGTTGAAAGTGGTTTTGCAGGGGCCGTTTTCCAGCCCGGATTTTGTGCGGCGCTTCCGTAATGAAGCCGAGGCGATCGCCACGCTGCGGCATCCGAACATCGTGAGCATTTACGAAATCGGCGAGCACGGCGGAAACCACTTTCTTGCGCTGGAATTTGTCGAAGGCCGGAGTTTTGCCGAGGTGACCCGCGAACGACCTTTGCCGGCCCGGCGCGCCGCAGACTACGTCAAGATCATTGCGGGAGCCGTGGCCTACGCGCATGCCCGCGGGGTGCTGCATCGCGATTTGAAGCCCTCGAATATTTTGCTCGATGTTTTTGACCAGCCCCGCGTGACCGATTTCGGCCTGGCCAAGCTGGTGAACCGCGACGCGGACCTGACCATCACGGGACAGGTCATGGGTTCGCCCAACTACATGCCGCCCGAACAAGCGGCGGGCAAAGTTTCGGACTGCACACCGCAATCGGATGTCTACTCGCTGGGGGCGATCCTCTATCAATTGATCACCGCACGCCCGCCTTTTCAGGGTGAAACCCTGCAAGCAATCCTGGTCCAAGTGCAGAGCGCCGAACCGCTGTTGCCGCGCCGATTGAACCCCGGCATCCCGGCGGATCTGCAGACCATTTGCCTGAAGTGCCTGCAAAAGGAACCCGCGCGCCGTTATGCCTCCGCCCAGGAACTGGCGGACGACCTGGAACGCTTTATCGAAAGCAAACCGATCCTGGCCCGTCCGGTGCCGCTGTCGGAACGGACCTGGCTTTGGTGCCGACGCCGGCCGCTGCTGGCAGGCGTGTCGGCCGGACTGGCGGTGACGGCCGTTTTGGGCGTCACGGGAATTCTTTGGCAATGGCGGCAGGCGGAACTTCATGCGCAAGGCGAATTGCAGCAACGGCTGATGGCCGAAAAGTCCGCCGCCGAGACCCGGCTCAATCTCTATGCGGCGGATGTGGCCGTGGCATCGCAGGCGCTGCAAAACAGTAATTTCGGTCTCGCCCGCCGCGCGTTGGACGGACTGCGTCCCGGACCGGGGCAAACGGATTTGCGGGGTTTCGAGTGGCATTACCTTTGGAATCTTTGCCGCGGCGATCAACTCGCGACCTTGACAGGACACCAGCGGATCGTGACGTGCGCGGCCTTTTCGCCGGACGGGAACCGGCTCGCCACCGGCAGCCAGGATGGCACGGTCAGAATTTGGGATGTGGCGCAGCACCAATGTCTCGCCACCCTCGACGTCACCCGCCAGGCGGTCTGGTCGGTGGCGTTCACGCCTGACGGCCAACGGCTGATGACCGGAAGCAATGACAATGTTGAGCTGTGGGATGTGGCGGCGCGACAGGTGCTGACGACCTTTCCGGGAAAACTGGCCGTGCTTTCTAAAGCGGGGACCTTCATGGCCACGGCGGAATCGCTGCCGTTGTTCTGGGAGCCGGCAGGCGCGGTGACGCTCTGGAACTGGCAGACCGGGCAAAGGCTTCATCGTTTTGACCGGCCAGGACGCGCGCTGGCGTTGTCGGACGATGGTCGCTGGCTGGCCATTGCCGGCACGAATACCGGCATCACGGTGTGGGACACGACCACCGGCAAACCGTGGCGCGACTGCCCAACGAAGAATCCCGTCTGGTCGCTGAGTTTCTCGCCCGAGGGTCGCAGGCTGCTTTCCGCCGGCTGGTCGAGCGAAGTTTCACTGTGGAACCTGGACGCCCAGTCCCCGCCACAGGTCATCTCCGGCGGCCAGCTTCATGTTTGGTCGGCGGTCTTTTCCGAAGACGGCGCCACCATTGCCACGACCAGCTCGGATCAGACGGTGCGTCTTTGGGACGCGGCCACGCTCCAACCGAAAGCCATCTTGCACGGGCACAACAGTGAAGTCTGGTGCGCGGCCTTCAGTCCGGATGGCAAACTGCTCGCCACCGGCGGCAAAGATCAAACGGTCCGGCTGTGGCCCGCGACGCCGGCGCGCCCGCCCGCCGAGCTGCCTCACGATGCGGCTTTCCGCCCCGTTTGTTCACCGGACGGAAAATGGCTGGTCACCGTCAATCCCGATTCCGGGCATTCCATGTTGTGGCAGGCGGACACCCGCGCGCTCGCCGCCCAAAATCTGGCCGCGGGCCGGCCCGTCATCGGCTTTTCGCAAGACGGAAGATCGGTGGCGACGTTCGCCAGTGACCGCTTGAGATTGCAATTCTGGCCGCCGCAGGGCGAGGTGCCGGAAAGAGAAGTGGCGTTGGAAAGCCGGACGCTGAACCCGGCGCCGTTTGTTTTTACGGGCATGTCGCCGGGACAGGAGTTTTTCTTCGCGATTGACGCGACGGGATCGGTTAAACTCTGGAACACGGACACGGGGCGTTTGGTGCGCGTGATCCAAGGCCCTGTTCCGCCCGTTCGCAACGCCGTGCTGTCGCCGCAGGGACGACAACTGGCGGTGAGCGTCGAAACCGAAAACATCGCCCGCCTTTACGATTGCGCCACCGGCGCGGAATGGCAACTGGCCGGTCACCGGGATTTCGTCAGCGGGCTGGCCTTCTCGCCCGATGGCTCGATCCTGGCCACCGGCAGCATGGACGGCGCCATCCGTTTGTGGAACACGGCCAGCGGACAATCCATCGCGTCCCTGCCTGGTCACATGCAAGAGACGACCGATGTCGCTTTCTCGCCCGATGGCCGCACCCTGGCTTCGTTGGGACGCGAGGAATCACTCAAGCTCTGGCATTTGCCGACGTTGCGCGAAGTGGTTTCGGAAAAAGAGCCGCAAGCGGGCAATTGGCTGCGCTTTTCGCCGGATGGCCGCACCTTGGCGGTGGAGATCGGCATCGCCAAACTCCGTCTGCTCGCCGCGCCGGCGGAATAGTCCCAGTTTCAGCCTTTTCCGCCCGGCGGTCGCTTTGAAGCCGCGGTGGCTCCCGTCTGCTTGGCGAATCTGGGCGTTTGCGGGACAGGCGAGGAGGGGGCAGGGACATGATCCGCTTGAATACAAAGCAAAAAACTTTGTAATCCCTCACCTGCATTTCTTCTTATTAAAATAAGGGGTGCTGTGGGCGCCGCATCGGTCAAGGGCGCACCCAGCCCCGGGAAATGCTTAAACCGTCATGGACATCATGAAAAACCGCAGCCAATGTCTGTTCCTCGCGCTGGCGCTGCTCGCCGGCATCAACCGCGTCGCCGCGCAGGGCACCGCCTTCACCTACCAGGGGCGGCTTAACGACGGCGGCAGCCCGGCCAGCGGCAGTTACGATTTGCGCCTTGCCATTTACGACGCGGCCAGCGGCGGCAATCAAGTCAGCGGCGTGCTGACGAACGCCGCCACGCCGGTGACCAACGGCCTGTTCACGGTGACGGTGGATTTCGGCGCGGGGGTCTTTAATGGCAACGCGCGCTGGCTGGACATCGGAGTGCAGACCAACGGTGGGAGCGGGTTTACCGCGCTGGTGCCACGGCAGGCGCTGACAGCGACACCCTACGCGCTCTACGCCATGACCCCCGCCGGTCCACAGGGACCAGCAGGCACACAAGGCCCCACGGGCGAAGCGGGCGCGACCGGACCGCTAGGGCCGATGGGTTCGCAAGGACCGACGGGCGGCACCGGCGCGACCGGACCGCAAGGGCCGATGGGTCCACAAGGGCCGATGGGTGACACCGGCGCGACCGGTCCGCAAGGGCCAATGGGTGACACCGGCGCGACTGGCGCCACCGGATCGCAGGGGGTGCCGGGCATGAATTGGCGCGGGGCTTGGACTGCCACCGCCAGCTATCTGGTTGCCGATGCGGTGAGCTACAACGGCAGTTCCTGGCTCGCCCTCCAGACCAACACCAATGTCAGCCCCAGCGAGGGCGCGAATTGGACGCTGCTGGCGCAGAACGGGGACGCGGGCGTACAGGGTCCACTCGGTCCGCAAGGTCCGGTGGGCGCCACGGGGTCGCAGGGCCCGACCGGTCCGCAGGGACCGCAAGGGACAACTGGCCCGCAAGGTCCGGTCGGCGCCACGGGGCCGCTGGGCCCGACCGGTCCGCAGGGACCACAAGGGCCCGCGGGTTCCACCACCAATGCCTGGTCGCTCACCGGCAACAGCGGCACAACCCCCGGGGTGGATTTTCTGGGCACCACCGACAACCAGCCGTTCAACCTGCGGGCCGATAATCAGAACGGACTCCAGCTCCAATACGTTTCGCGCTCGATCAGTCTCCCGGTGCTTACGACCTACGCGATGAACATCATCGGCGGCTACTGGGGCAACACCGTCTCGGCCAACGTGCTCGGCGCCACCATTGCCGGCGGAGGTTTTAGCTCGCACATGCTGGCTTTTCCTCCGATCAATAGCAGCGCCCCGAACGCGGTCACCGCCGACTTCGGCGCGGTCGGGGGCGGTTACGCCAACACGGCGGGCTACGGGGCGGCGATTCCCGGTGGCTATAACAACACCGCCACCGGCAACGGCAGTTTCGCCGCCGGACGCAACGCGCAGACGGCCAACGACGGTTCTTTCATTTGGAGCGACGGATCGTCGCCAATGTTCTCCAGCTCGGGGCCCAATTGTTTCGATGTCCTGGCGTCGGGCGGGGTGTTTTTTGACAATGGCTCCCAGGGCATCAACCTGGACCAGTTGAATCAGAACACTGGCACCATTGCCTACGGCCTGAGATTTGGCACTGACAGCGGCGAGGGCATCGGCTCCAAACGCAGCTCCGGCGGGACCAACCCGTATGGCCTGGATTTTTACACCGATTGGGGCAATCGCATGTCCATCGCCGGCAACGGCAACGTCGGCATCGGCACCACCAGTCCGTCGCAGCGGCTGGAAGTGAACGGCGAATTCATCCTGGTGGACGGCCTAGGCGGCATCCAGTGTTACCTCGGCGATGATGGCATCGCAAACGACGTCCAAATCGGCAGCCTCAAGTCGGGGGTCACTGCCGTCTCCTGCTACAATGCGGCCGACAAGGCCTACATGCACCTCTACTGCAGTTCCATCACCATCGAAGGCGGCGCGGACCTCGCGGAACCGTTCCAGATTTCCGGGGCGGAAAAGGAAGTCCCGCAAGGCTCGGTGGTGGTGATTGACGAGGAGAATCCGGGGCGTTTGAAACTGACCGACCGGCCATACGATACCCGGGTCGCGGGGGTGGTCAGTGGCGCCAACGGCATCCATCCCGGCATCCAGATGCAGCAGCAGGGCTTGATCGAAGGCGGGAAAAATGTGGCCCTCACCGGGCGGGTGTATGTTCAGGCCGACACCTCCAATGGGGCCATCAAACCGGGTGACCTGCTGACCACTTCCGGCACGCCGGGCCGGGCGATGAAAGTCAGCGATCACGTTCGCGCGCAGGGGGCAATTTTGGGCAAGGCCATGACCGCTTTGAACGAAGGCAAAGGCCTGGTTCTGGTGCTGGTCACTCTGCAATAACCCCACGGAAGGAGAAGCCCATGAAAAGAGAACGAGACCCGAAAACCCGCGGCTGGCTGGCCGAGCTGGGCAGGCGGCTGCACCCGCTCCGCCGGTCACGCCTGCCAGTGCTAGCGCTCGGCCTTTCGCTGCTGGCCAGTCCTCGTTGGGTGTCCGCAGCTCCGATCAGCCAGGCAAGAGTCGTCAAGGCCGTGGAGACGTGGGTTCGGCAAGTGACCGCCGATGCTCGGGCCGATGCCGTCGTCGAGCGCCTTGAGCCCTATCGGGAAAACGGCGTCACCATGGCCTATGTGGTTCATCTCGCTCAGGGAGGATTCTGCCTGGCCGGGGCGGACTCGCTGGTGCTGCCGGTCTATTTTTACTGCCCCCAGGGGCTTTATGACCCGAAAAACCCGGACTGTCGGGCGATCCTTAAAGGCATCGCGCAGCGCCAAAGTGCCCTGCAGACGGAGGTGGCCAGAAAGGGAGTGTTTCTGCAAACCTGCCAGGCCGAGCTGTCCCGCCGGGCCGGCGCTTGGGAGGATCTTGCCGCCGGAAAGGGGACCACGAGCAAAGCCGCTCAGCCGCTGGCTCACCGCGTTCCGCAGGGCGGTCCCGTCGCCCAGGGCACCCCCGCGGGGCCGGTATCCATGGTGCTGTCCAATTCCGTGACCAGTAAGTGGAACCAGAACCCCCCGCCTTACAACGATTATTGCCCCACGCTGCCCGCGGGGGTCACACCGGCGGCTTCCAATCTTACCGTCGTCGGCTGCGTGGCCACGGCGACGGCGCAACTGATGTATTCCTGGCGCTGGCCCAGCAGCGGCGTGGGAAGTGGAACCGACACCTATAACTATGGGGGCACCGACACCCCGCTCACCACCACGCTGGCCAATGACCCCGGGATCATTCCCAGCGATTTTACCCAACATCTTTCCTGGGCCAGCGGCAAGTTGACAATGACGGGTTGGTGGGATGGTTCAATGTACACCCAAGCGCAACAATTCACGAACGGCTCGTCGGCAAACCCAGCGTATGAAAAGGCCCTCACCAACCTTTATAACAAGCTCACGACCCACCAAACCGCCCTCACGGCCAACTTCGCCACCCCCCTCAACTGGAGTGCGATGCAGGACACTTACGCCTATGGGGGCGCTTCGCCCGCTAACACCGCAGAATCTCAAGTTGCCTATCTGGGTTACGAACTCGGCGTGGCCGTCAAGATGGACTATGGCGTCAGTGGCTCCTCGTCATTTCCCACCGCCATTCCCGGAGTCTTGACCAATAATTTCCACTATGATCCGTCGGCCCAAGATACGGTGATGGACGCCAATCAGATGGTGTTGGAAATCCAATGGCTGCGGCCGTTTATCGTCGGCGGGAATGACCATTGTTGGCTCATTTACGGCTATAACATGGGCACCAGTCCCTGGCAGTTCATGATGAACATGGGCTGGGGCGGCACGGAAAACGGTTGGTATACGCTTGATAATGTTGACGTTCGGGAATTAACCCTGCCCACGGACCTAACGTACTTTGTATGGGGGTTGGCCCCCCTGAATGTGGTGGGATTCGTGGGTGCCAGCAGTTCAGGCAACGGCTCGCCGAACTCGCCGTACCAGAACGTCGCGCAAGCCCTTTCGAAGGCGCCGGACGGCGCGACCCTGATCCTCCAGGCGGGGTCCGTCAACACCTTCTCCGCGGCGCCCCTGGTCATAAACCGCCCGCTCACGTTGAAGGGATATCAAGCAACCATCACGAAACAATGACACAGTGGCCAGGCTTCGCTTGTTGACACAGTGGTCGGGAAGCGGCGAGACTGGGTCCATGTTGAGATTGCGATAAAACAAATCGTCGCTGAATAGCTCGAGCGTCTTCCGGTTACGCGCGATTGTCGAAACTATTCAACGCCGAAGACTCATCCACGACGTTTTTATGAAAAGAGCGAACTTAAACACCCTGGCGCTGCTGTTAGTAACCGTTGCCACCACCACCCGGGCGCAGAATTACGACATCGACTGGTTCAACATCGCCGGCGGCGGCGGCACGAGCGCGGGGGGGACTTATTCCGTCAGCGGCGCGGTGGGCCAGCCGGATGCCAGTGGCGCGATGACCGGCGGGAGTTATTCGGTCACCAGCGGTTTCTGGAGTTCGATCACGGTGGTGCCAACGGCGGGTGTACCTAATCTCACCATCGTGCTCGACGGACCGAACAGCGTGAAGATCCTCTGGCCCAGTGCGGGCAGCTACGCGTTGCAGCAGAACTCGAGCCTTGCCGGCGCAGGCTGGACGACAAACCGCTATGCCATCAGCACGGTGAACGGGACAAATTCCATCAGCATCACCTCACCGACAGGCAATTTGTTCTTTCGCTTGAGTAATCCGTAGAGGCGGTCACAGCGCGTGGCGCTGGTTGTGACCGCGGTGGCAGCGGAGCACCGGCGTCCCCCTTTTGCCAGACTCCCGCTTGCCGTCGCCGGTGTCAGCCGGCTCCCATCTATGCCGCCCAGCGGTCGGCAGGCCGGCAACCTCTTTCGCTCAACCATCTGAGCCGACTCACGTCGGCTGGCTACGGGTCAAACGGGCGGACTCGCTCCCCACCGAAGATTTGAATCCGTCCGGCGAAATGCCGTGCTGGGGGGAAGATCGGTAAGCGGTAAAGCAGGGTCCTCCTGTTCCGGCGGGACGGGCGTGATAGGATGGAGGGTTGGCTGGACGCTGAAGCAGATTCAGGCCGCCTGCGGGAGCTGCGAGGGACGAGCCGCCTTCC